>Ga0209573_1003105_pt1 | contig 19238 bp, 20 predicted proteins | sample TNRBio252014_DNA_FD_185870 | JGI IMG/M metagenome (GOLD analysis project Ga0209573, IMG submission 185870) | Wastewater treatment Type I Accumulibacter community from EBPR Bioreactor in Madison, WI, USA - TNR Reactor_6/25/2014_ DNA (SPAdes)... | ecosystem: Engineered > Bioreactor > EBPR >...
CTAAACCGTCAGCATCAGTATCAGGACAACCTTTGAAAGCAGCCAAACCTTTAACAGCAGGACAATCGTCATCAACGTCAACGATTCCGTCACCGTCTGTATCTGGACAACCTTTAAATTCTGCAGGACCAGCAACTTCTGGACATCTGTCATCACCGTCTTTGATACCGTCACCGTCTGTGTCAGGACAACCTTGGAAAGCTACTAGACCGAAAACTTCTGGACAAGCGTCATCTTTGTCATAAATACCATCTTTATCAGTATCAGTACCTCCAAATTTAACAGTAAATCCTGCATTGTGTTGGAAATAAGGAGCATAAAGATTGTCAAATGAATGTTTGTATTGAGTTTGTACGTTGAAACCTACATGTTCTGATACCCATAAATTTAGACCAAGACCACCATTTAAAGTTCCTGTTCCTTCCCAATTTAACCAAGTATATCCACCACCTAACATTAAATAAGGATCAAACCATCCTTTTTTACCAACGAGATTTTGTAATGCATATTTTACGTCAGCATCAACAGCCAATAAAGCTAAATCACCTGGATTGTATTCAGGATCATTTCCCATTTTGGTTATTTTGTTCAAACTAGCTCCTAATTCTAAAGAGAATCCATCATTCAAATATCTTCCTACTGATAAACTTGAAATAGTAGGTATGATGTTGTAATGATCAGCAGCATTGAAGTATTCATCAAACCAATTTTCTCCTTGGTCATAATGAGCACCAGGAAATCTGTCTGCATTTGTTGGGAAATAGTCAACTGCGTTAACCCCAATATTGATTGCCCAAGGATTGTTTTGGTCTTGTGCAAAACCATTGAAACCAACAAATACTAATAAAGCCAATAAGGCAATTTTTACTTGTTTCATTTTAAAAAAAAATTAAATTAATATGATTATCGTAATTATTCTAAACCTATATTTTTTTGGGTTTAATATGATGCAAAATTACAAAAATAATTCAATTATTGACGTTTTTAATTATAAAAAATCAAAGAATTAACTTATTTTTCTTGTGATACTTATTCCATCTCTAATAGGAATTAGAATTGTTTCGACTCTAATATCGGTTTGTATCTTTTTATTATATTGAACAATTGAAAGTGTATCCACATCGCTAAAAATCTTATTTTCTATTACTTTACCATTCCATAAAACATTGTCTGTCAAAATAATACCTCCAATATTTAACTTATCAATGACCAAATCAAAATAGGTAGAATAGTTTTGTTTATCTGCATCTATAAAGACTAAATCAAACCTGATATCAAGCTCAGAAATAAGCGTTAAAGCATCACCCAATAAAGTGTCAATTTGAGGTGCATATTTGGATTTGGAAATGTATTTTTTTTGAATATCAACCAATTCTTCATTGCAATCAATGGTAATAATCTTACCATTTTCCCTTAAACCTTCTGCTAAACACAGCGTTGCATATCCGGTAAATGTACCAATTTCTAATATATTTAAGGGTCGAACTAATTTGGATAACAAAGCAATCAACCGACCTTGATAGGCTCCACTTAACATTCTAGGATTTACAATTTTCAACCAAGTTTCTCGGCGAAGTTCAGCTAGTAATTCAGGTTCAGAAGACGTATGCAATTCAGCATATTCCATTATTTTTGGGTTGATTATTTCCATTTGTTTTTTGGTATTGAAACTAGTTGATTGACTCGATTTTTTAATATAATCATTGCGTCCAGTTTAAAAAAGTTATAAAGTTGAAAGTTAATAAAGTTAATACCTTGAATATTAGTCATTTACTAATTTTGACAGGTTTTACTAAAGTATTAAATATCAGTCGCTTATGCTTTAAACTTTACAAACTTTATACTTTATAGACTGCTCTCATCATTTTTAACAATTATCTCAAATCAGGAATAGGGTTCAAAAATAATTCATTTTGTATCTTTACCGCCATAAATTTGTATAAAATGCGCGTAATTATACCAATGGCTGGAATAGGCTCCAGATTAAAACCTCATACTCTAACGGTTCCCAAGCCTCTTACCTTGATTGCCGGAAAATCAATTGTTCAAAGATTAGTTGAAGAAATTGTTCAAGTTGTTGGGCAAAATGTTACTGATATTGGTTTTATCATTGGCCCTGCTTCAAAAGGATTTCCTGAAGATACAAGCGCACAACTGATTGAAATTGCAGCAAGATTTGGGGCCAAAGGCAGTGTATTTGTACAAGAAGAAGCTTTGGGGACAGCGCATGCTATTTATCAAGCTCGAACATTATTGAAAGGAAATACTGTCGTTGCTTTTGCTGATACTTTATTTAAAGCCGATTTCGTATTGGATAATCGTCATGATGGGGTCATTTGGGTGAAACAAGTCGATAATCCCAAGGAATTTGGTGTAGTCAAACTCAAAGACGGTATCATAACTGATTTTGTAGAAAAACCTCAGGAGTTTGTGTCAGATTTGGCTATTATTGGAATTTATTATTTTAAGGAAGGATTGCAATTGCAAGCAGAGATTGATTTTATAATGGATCATAAAATTCAAGGTAAAGGTGGGGAATATCAATTGACAGATGCTTTGGAAGCACTCAAGAAAAAAGGGGGACAATACGTGCCAGGTACGGTCAAAGATTGGATGGATAGTGGCAATAAAGAAGCAACCGTTGAAACCAATAAAAAGGTATTGGATTATGAATATAAATCGGGAGTTCAATTGGTTTCCGACTCTGTCAAGCTCCTCAACGCTACTGTAATTCCACCTTGTTATATAGGTGAAAATGTGGTTATTGAAAACAGTACGGTTGGTCCTTTTGTTTCATTGGGTGATCACTCAAGCGTAAAAGATTCCAGTATAGTCAATTCCTTGATCCAACAAGATACCCATATTAAAAATGCTTCCTTACAGGATTCTATGATAGGTAGCCATGTACGATACAATGGAGACTTTGAAAGTGTAAGTTTGGGAGATTATTCAATTTTGGAATAGTTTGTTATTATAAACGATATAATTTATTAAGCATGGTACATTTAAGGACAATTTTTTTCTTTTTTACTATACTTGTCTCCGTTTTCACTTGGTCTCAGGACGATTCTGAAGAACAGGTAAAAGTAGATTCTTTTACAGAGGCAGAGCTTAAGGAAGAAAAGAATTTCCTAGATTTTAAAGAATCTTTCATGGAGGCCATTCAACAAAGAGCCATTGAAAATTACCAAAAAGCTTTGGAGTCATTACATGCATGTGAGAAAATTTATCCTCAAAATGTAGCAATGCTTTACGAAAAAGCGAAAAACTATTTCTCATTAGAACAATATCAGGAAGCTTTACAATTCTGTGAGAGAATTTCCAATGTTGAACCTCAAAACATTTGGAATCAGAAACTTAAAAAGGAAATATTCATCAAGTTGAGAAATTACCCAGAAGCATTGATCATCCAAAAAAAATTGTACGAGGAAGATCCACACGAAGCTCAAAATTTGCTTCATATTTACTATCTATTACAAGACAAAGAAAGTGGTTTGATGATTCTTAAAGAAGTAGATAAAAATGCTATTTATGTTGAAAATATAAAGTTCTACCGCAATATTTTTGATCCTGAAACCAAAGAAGAAATCGATTCTCAAACAGATTCGGATGCTATACTTCCCGTTCAATCAGAAATTAAATCGGATGAGATACAAAAAGTTGATTTTCTGGCGCAACTTCAGGTACTCCAACAATTGCATCAAGACAAAAACTTCACATCACTTTTAAAACAGAGTTCTGAGGTTTTGGATCTCAATCCTACACAACCTTTAGTGTATTGGTATAAAGGCTTGTCTCAAAACGCATTAAAAAAATATCAAGAGGCTATGACTACATTGGAAAACGGATTGGACTTTGTCTTTGATGATCCTGAATTACTCACCAAATTATATGAAGAATTGATAATTGCCCATACCGGAATGGGTAATACAGCTAAAGCCAATCAATATAAACAATTGGTACAAAAATTGAAGTAAAAAATGGCTTCGAATTGACAAACCATTCAAAAAATTAAAATTCATGATCAGATATTTTATATTTATTTTATTGCTAGCTTTTTCATTGAGTTCTTGTAAAACTTTAAAAACACCTACTACTATTTCTGAACCCGTTGAAGTAAAAAAAGTGGAAGTGAGTAAAGCGGCCCTAGCCCATCAAAACGCTGACTTTAATCAAACCACCTTAGAGGCTAAAATTGATGCGCATTATGAAGACGGATCCAACAGTCAGAATTTGACCGTCAAATTGAGAATTGAAAAAGATAAAACGATTTGGATGAGTGGGACAATATTGGGTATTCCCATGGCTAAAATATTGATTACACCCAACAGAATACAATACTATGAAAAAATTAACAAAACTTATTTTGATGGAGATTACAGTTTGTTTCAACAAGTTTTTGGAGTTGAAATGAATTTTGAACAATTTCAAAATTTGTTACTAGGACAAGCCTTTTTTGATTTGAATTCTGGTGTTGTTGAATCCAAAACCAATACCCAGTCTTTTCTTTTAACGCCAATGGAGCAAAATCCAAAATTTGACATGTTTTATAGGGTTAATCCCAAACATTTCAAATTGGACAGTCAAGAGGCCATTATGCCCAATCAGGAAGCGTTGAAAGTTGCATATCCTGAATATCAAAATATTGATGGACAAAATATTCCGGCTCAAATTAAAATTGAATCCAATCAAAAGAATCAAATAACCAAAATATTTTTAGATATTCGCCAAGTGGAATTGGGTAATAAATTGAATTTTCCATTCGAAATTCCCGATGGATACGAAAAACTAAATTTTGACGGTATAAAAAAATAAATCATGTCTTTGAAGAATCTATTTTTTGTTGCATTGATTTTGTTTCTGGTTCATACCGGCAACTTAAACGCACAACAAACCGACCAAAAAAAACTAGAAGCCAAAAGAAAAGCACTGAAAGAGGAAATAAATAAAATTAAAACCTATATCGATAAAACCCAAAAAAAGGAAACCAATCTCAGTACACAAGTTCAGGATCTGAATCAAAAGATCACAACTCGTCAGAAACTCATCAACACCATAGATAGTGAAGTGGAAGAAATGAATCGCATCATCAACCAAAAAACGAGAGAAATTAACTTGGTTGAAAAGGATTTGAATGTGGTTAAAAAGGATTATGCCGATATGGTTTACAAATCCTATAAAAACAGGAATGCCGACAATCAATTGTTGTTTTTATTGTCTTCACAAAGCGTTCAACAAGGTTATTTGCGATTTCAATATTTAAAACAATATTCCCAATATCGTAAAAAACAAGCGGAAGTCATCCAGAAAAAATCTAAAAAACTGCAAACTTTAATCGATAGTTTGAAAGTTAAAAAGGATTTGAAGGAAAGCATGTTGGATGATAAAAAAATAGAACAAGCTCAAATGGAGACTGAGAAACTCAAACAAGTGGAGTTGGTTAAAAAGTATCAAAAACAAAAAAAGGAATATGTAGCTCAAGTTAAAAAGAAACAAGAAGAAGAAAAACTATTGAATGATCAGATTGAAAATTTGATCAAAGAGGCAATTAAAAAATCCACTCAGACTAAAACGAGCACAACCAAATCGACCACCAAAACAACCGCAACTACTACCAAAAAAGAAACTACACCTGCCAAAACTCAAAAAAATGAATTCATTTTGGCTCCCGAAGCCAAAGCTTTAGCCGGACAATTTTCTGCCAATAAAGGTAAATTGCCTTGGCCGGTTGAAAAAGGTCTGGTTACCGTCAGATTTGGAAAACAACCCGATCCCATGGATGCCAAACTCACCATTGAAAGTAGTGGTGTGAGGATTGCAACTGCCGAAAATCAAAAGGCAAGAGCCGTATTTGAAGGTAAAGTCATGGCGATTCAAAAGAATCCGCAAAACGGAATTCTTTCCGTATTGATTCAACACGGAAATTATATTACCGTTTATGCCAATTTGAGAAGTGTTTCGGTTGCGAAAGGAGACCAAGTGAAAACCAAACAAAATATCGGAACCATTCAAACCGATAACGTAACCGGTAAAACCATTCTCAAATTTCAGATTTGGCAAGATGATCAAAAACTTGATCCTTCGGGATGGATTGACGGGATGTAATGGTTTTAAATTCCAACTTTTAAATTATTGAGTCCAGTTTAAAAAGTTATAAAGTTGAAAGTTAATAAAGTTAAAGTCTTGAATATTATTCATTTAGCAAATTTGACGGGTTTTATCTAAAGTGGTAAATATCAGTCGTTTATGCTTTTAACTTTACAAACTTTATACTTTATAGACTGCTCTCATTATTAAAATCCCAACTTCTTTACTACATGGTTAGGAATTAATAATTTAGATATCAGTCTATCACTTGAAATACTAAACGCATTAAATTTATTCAAACAACTTTTTTAACTCCGTAGCTTCAGCAGGCAGCATTCTTTTGGACAAAACCAAACTCAATTGTTTGCGGCGCAAAGCAGCTTCATATCTTTCTTTTTCCAAGTCAGTTTCGGGTATAATTTGTGGAATGACTTTGGGTTTTCCATTTTCATCTACGGCAACAAATGTGTAAATACCTTCACTGGCAATGGTTCTTTTTCCGGTAGTTCTTTCCTCAATCCACACATCGACAAACACTTCCATAGAGGTACTGAATGCTCTCGATACTTTGGCTTCAACCGAAATTACACTTCCCACCGGTACCGATTTTTCAAATGCAACGTGATTGACGGATGCTGTAACCACAATGCTTCTAGAATGTCTTCTGGCAGCAATACTACAAGCTCTATCCATGCGGGCTAATAATTCACCTCCAAACAAACTATTCAATGGATTGGTTTCACCCGGTAAAACGATATCGGTTAATATGGTAAGCGATTCTTGCGCAGTTTTGGGTTGTAATAAATCCATTGATGAAAATGAGTTGAATAAAGATTATTTGCTCAAAATCCAAGCTTCCGGATCTTCCACACTGATTTTTTCCAAGGCTTTTTCAGCGTTATTCAATGAGCTGTATAAGTCATAGGAAACCAGATTAACATCACTGGTTTTATTTACAATGATGGCATTGTATCCCTTTCCCCTAAGGGTCTTCACTAAGTCAATCGCATTTTTAGAATCTTTGAATGCCCCAGCAATGATGTAGTAACGAGTTGCATTTGGATTTACTTGCTGAGAATTGGATTTGGCAGGAGTAGTTTCCGCTTGAGAAACAGCCGGAGTGGTCAAATCTTGTTTAGTTACTGTATTTTGAGTTTTGGTATTGGGATTGTTTGGATTCGTTTGAGTAGGATTTAATGAAACATTTTCAGGTTTCAATTGAACTTGTACTTTAGTCGAATCCAGGGCTTTTTCATTTGGGAAAATAGTATCCAATGCCGTATTTCGAACCACTTTAAGGGTTACAGCTCGCAAAGGAGTTTCCACCTCAAAAATAGCTTCCTGAATGTGCTTCAGAATCATAATGTCTTGGGATTCCTGCATCTCTTGTACCTTTTTAAAGGAGGCATTGTTTTCAATGATTTGTTGCACAAAAAACCAGCCAATTGCAAAAACTAATGCAAAAATAGCTCCATATTGTAAAAAAGAAATCCAAGTACTTTGGGCCTGTTTTTTTCTCTTTTTAGTTTTAGGTTTAATTTCAATCGGCACTTGCATTTCAATTGTTTCCATCGGAATTTGCTCCGATTCTACCCGTTCCACTTCCGGCATTTCAATTTCAGTCAAGCCAAATGAATCTGTGAGAAAATTGGACTTACTATTGGGTTCAAATCTGATATTTCCAACTGAATCCGAGGAAAAAACGCCAATATCAGCCAATTCTAAATCTTGCTTCTTCAATTTTTCTCTCCATTCATCAACTTCAAATTGGATGTAATTTTGAGCTGAATCAAGTGAAATATGATCTATAGATGCAATATAATTTGCCAATAAACCATCACTTTCTTTCAGTTGAGCGTTAAAACTCAATTTTTTGGAAGGAGGAGAAAAAGTATGATTGTCTGGGTCAATTTTAGCCGAAACAGTATGAGTAAGCAATCCTCCAAAATCTGGAATGATGACGCACTCATAACGATATAATAAATCTCTGATGTATTGGGCTAACATGACATTAATTTTAGGGATGAAATGACAAAATTAAGTTTTTTTTTTGAGTTTTCAACAAACACGTTAAATTTGTTAATAACGCCATTTATAATCGTAAAAAATTACGCTTCCGTTTCATCAATCAATTCGTTTAAATCACTCAAATGCAATCGTAAAGCGTGAATGGAAATGGTAATTTCCCAAAATGAAATTCCCAATGAAATCATCAATGAAAACAAACTAACACCAAACATTAAAACACCCCAAAATGGGATTTGAAGAAATATAAATAACATCGCAAAAACCGACAGGAACAAACTCATCACGCCAAATAATTGCATGGCTCGAATAAGGGACAATCTCAAATTGAGATTTTTGAGTTCCAACAAAATACTCTTGGTTTTGGTATGATGGTAACTTTGTTTTAATCCTCTCACAATTTGAGCTATAGTCAAAAAACGATTGGTAAAGGCTAGCAAAATCAAAGACGTTGCCGAAAACAATAAAGCCGGTGTTTCAATACTGATGGTCATACTGTTGATTTAAAATGTGAAATAATTTAATATTATACTCTGAATAACTTGACATGACTATGCCTTAAAAATGCAACAACCTCCCAAGTTATACATTGATCCAATAACCAATGCCATCCCTGATTAGAAGAGGTCGATTACAAAATTCAACACCAAACTAATTCTTTGGGAATTGAAATCAAATAAATCTTTTCTATTAACTAACATTACCCATTCAACAAACATAATTCACAACATTAATAGACAAGACATGCCTTGTCTCTACATTAACCTAAAACACTAAAAAAACCTGAAACCTGAAACCTGAAACTTTAAACTTTAAACTTTAAACTCATTTATTCCTTATCAAATTCCTGATATAGAAAGTCATTATAAGGGAAACGGGTGATGTGAATTTCTTTAACGCTTTCATAAACCATTTCCTTGAAATCCTCTAAATTATCTTTTTCCAATGCCGAAATAAATATGGCTTTGTCCCGACCTTTGTTTAAGTATGTTTTTTTCCATTCATCCAAGGAGTAGTAAGCTTTGGTTTTTTCTGTCACTAAATCATCGGCATCTAGGGTCAAATGGTTGTATGCATCGATTTTGTTAAACACCATGATGGTGGGTTTATCAGCGCTCTGAATTTCCTGCAAAATCGTATTTACCGATTGGATGTGATCCTCAAAACTGGGATGCGAAATATCCACAACATGCAACAACAAATCGGCTTCTCGGACTTCATCCAAAGTCGATTTGAAAGATTCAATGAGTTGCGTAGGTAATTTTCTAATAAATCCTACCGTATCCGTCAATAAAAATGGAATGTTCTTAATTACTACTTTTCGCACCGTGGTATCCAATGTGGCAAAGAGTTTGTTTTCGGCAAATACCTCACTTTTACTGATGACGTTCATCACGGTTGATTTGCCGACATTGGTATACCCTACTAGAGCCACGCGTACCATTTTCCCGCGATTTTTGCGTTGAACGGCCATTTGCTTGTCAATCTCTTTCAATTTGAGTTTGAGTAAAGCTATTTTATCCCGAATGATACGTCGGTCGGTTTCGATTTCGGTTTCTCCCGGACCTCTCAACCCGATTCCACCTTTTTGACGTTCCAAATGCGTCCACATTCTCGTCAAACGAGGAAGTAGATATTGGTATTGAGCCAATTCTACCTGAGTTACCGCATAACTGGTCGTGGCGCGTTGGGCAAAGATATCGAGGATCAAATTGGTTCGATCCAATACTTTACATTCCAATTCCTTTTCGATATTACGTAATTGAGCCGGCGTTAATTCATCGTCAAAAATGACCGTTCCAATGTTGTGATCTTTGATATAATTTTTGACTTCGTCTAATTTACCGGTTCCCAAAAAGGTTTTGGGATTGGGAAAATCCAATTTTTGAACAAACCGCTTAATGGCTTCTCCTCCGGCTGTAAGAGTCAAAAACTCCAATTCGTCCAGATATTCTCCAGACTTTTCCTCGTTTTGAGTAGGGGTAATTAAACCTATCAAAACGGCTTTTTCAATAACTTTAATCGTGTAATCTATCATGGAAGCAAAAGTACAATTTATGTTTCAAGTTTCAAGTTTCAAGTATCAAGTTTCAGGTTTTATAAAAATCTGAGTTTGATTATTCAGAAAAGATTTCTCCTACCTATAACGACATTATTAATCATTCCGACTAAAAGTAGGCATCTAAAAAATAATAATAGAACTCAGGTTAGAAAGTTTTCGTACTTTGGTAACTTCATATTGATACCGCAAGATGCTGACCTATTTTAACGAATCCACACCTAAAGATCAAGTTTATTCGATGGCTTTCTACAATTTGGAAAACTTGTATGATATATTTGATGATCCCGAAACCGAAGATGAAGAATTTACACCTACCAGTGACAAAAAATGGTCGCTCAAACGCTATAAAAATAAAATCAACCACTTGGGAGAGGTCATAGCCAAAATAGGTTTGGAACATGCCGATTTGCCGCCTATTGTGCTAGGTGTAGCCGAAGTGGAAAACGACCAGGTTTTGATAGATTTGGTTAACAATGAACACCTCTTGCCTTTTCATTACGGATTTTGTCACTACGATTCTCCCGATCCAAGAGGCATTGATGTGGCATTTTTATATCAAAAAATGCATTTTGAATTGATTGCAGATCAAAAACATTCCTTGTATTTGTACGATGAAGAACAAGAACGACATTATACACGTGATATCTTATCGGTGAAAGGTAAATTCTTAGGGGAACTTACTTATTTCCTAATAAATCACTGGCCGTCCCGAAGAGATGGGACCAAAGATACCCAATGGAAAAGAAAAGAAGCTGCTAAAAAAATAACTGAAATTATTCAAGAAATACGTAAGGAGGAGCCAGAAGCCAAAATTGTGGTGATGGGTGATTTTAATGACGAACCGACAGATGTAAGTGTTCAAAAAATGGTCTTGGAAAATCAATTGTACAATCCCATGCAAAGTCTGAAAGATAAATTTAATGGAACCTCTTTCAGCCAAAACCGTTGGTATTTATTTGACCAAATCCTCGTTACGCCCAATTTTTTTGAAAAAGAAACGGGTAAGTTGACTTTCAAATACGCCGATGTTTTTGATCCGAATTACATCCAATTGCACCAAGGCAAACGCAAACGCACCCCTTACCGAACCTATTCAGGGAAGTGGCATCAAGGTGGATTTAGTGATCACTTTCCGGTGCTGGCTTATCTGGAACGTCTTTAACAAACTGTGGAAAGAGCGTCTTGGCCAGATTTTTTACAGGCTCATATAATATTGATTTAGCTCTATCTTCGGGTTTGACAAAAGTAATTGTACTGTTCAACTTGTCAAATACCATCAAAATCACACTGAAAATCAAAGCCCATTTCAAAGCCCCAAAAGCACCACCGGCTATTTTATTGATCCAACCCAAATGAGCAAAATCGGCTATTTTAGTCAACAATTTGCCAGCCAAAGAAATGACAATAACAATTAGGGTAAAAGTGATGGCAAAGGCAATTAGGGTGATGTATTTGGGTTCCCAGTCCAAATGCGTTTTCAAGTAATCACCAGCGATATATGAAAAATGAATGGCCCCATAAACGCCTAAAATCAAGGCAACTAAGGAAGCGGCTTCCACAAATAATCCTTCTTTAACGCCTTTGATAAAACCGTATAATAATACTGCTGCTATGATGATGTCGAAGATACTCATTGAAGTTTAAAGTTAATTGGTTTGTAAAGCTAGGAGCCATTCAATAACTCCTGAAGTCTTTATAAAAACCATTATTATAAGAAACAAAGAAAAGAAATTTATATCAAATTTTAAAACAACTTAAAAATTCCCGTTATTTGAAACTCAAAAACTATAGAACCATTGTTCTAACTTCTAATTTCTAATTTCTACTTTCCAAATGTCCAGAGACCACAAACTCCAACAACAATGGGACGAAATCGTCACCGAATTATCTGCCAAGTTTTCCGATGGTGAACCTTTGGATTTGGATGCGATCATCTATTTAATTGGGGTACAAGAACTCGGAAAAGGGCCGCAGAAGTACAGTAAAGACGATAAAATTAATCTGATGCATATCGCTATTTGTCGTTTGTTGGAACCTTATGGATATTATGAATTTGATTTTCGGGATGCTGAAGGTTGGCCTCATTACAAGGTTTTAAAGGAATTACCTACCTTGCGACCCGGCGAACAAACGGTTTTGATGAAAGAAGCCATTGTATGGTATTTCAGTTTGAGAAATGTGGTTTAGGCTTTGTAACGAAATAACCTATACATTTTGACTTGCTCCACGCCTATTGCGTGGTCTACGTTTCACTTCGACTTTTACCCTTTTTCTGCGTTACAAATTTTGCTAAGAGTCGCAAGCTATTAGCTGCAATTTGCGTCAATCCGATAGATATCGGATCTGCACATCTTATTCCGTTAAAAAGCCTTAATTCAAACACTTTCAAACACCTTTCCCGGCAAAGGTCTTACCAATCCTTTTAATTCTAAGTTTAATAAAGTTCCCGACAATTTGAATATGGGAATTTTGGTTTCCAAAGACAATACATCCAAGGTGTTTTTCCCTTTTTGTTGCAGGTATTCATAGATGATTTTTTCTTCTCCCTCCAAATTGACAAAAAGTTGAGGTTGTATGATTTTGGTTTGTTTTTTAGGTTGGTCCCAATTGAGATAATAAATCAAATCGGAAGCCGAGTTGAGTAACTGCGCTCGATTGGTGCGGATGAGATTATTGCAACCTTGACTGTAAGGATCTGTAATTCTACCGGGGACGGCAAATACTTCACGGTTGTAAGAATTGGCAATTTCAGCCGTTACCAATGAACCACCTCTGGCAGCCGATTCCACGATAATGGTTGCATCACTTAAGCCGGCGACAATTCTATTGCGTTGCAGGAAATTTTCCCGTAAGGGTTGCTCATCATGCCAATGTTCGGTATACAAACCTCCATTTTCCAATATTTTACTCACGTATTTGTAATGGGTTTTGGGATATATTTCATCCAATCCATGCGCCAATACCGCAATGGTTTGCAAACCATGATGCATAGCGGCTTTGTGAGCTGTTATATCTACACCATAGGCAAATCCGCTGACGATGATGGGTTGAAAAGTCTTGACTTCTTCTAGGAGTTTCTCAATAAACTCCTTGCCGTAACCGGACATATTACGTGTTCCGACTATACTGATGATGGGTTGATGATCATAGTGTATATGACCATCTTCAAACAATAGTAAAGGTCCATCGGCACAAGCTTTCAATTTTTCTGGATAGGTGGGATCGGAGAAAGTCGAAAATCGAATCTGATTTCTGAGGACATAATTCACTTCCTTTTCTGCAATCGATAAAACATGAGGATTATCCAAAAACTGAATGGTAAAATCGCCTATCCCACTGATAGATTTCAAATGAGTTTTTTTGGCACGGAAAACCGCTTCAGCAGTTCCCAAATGGGCGATGAGTTTTTTAGCATTGATGGTGCCGATTCCTTTGACGCGCTGCAAAGCCAGCAGGTAGAGTAGTTCTTTTTCGTTTGCCACAGGTTGGGTTATTGGTTATTAAGTTATTGGGTTATTGGGTTGTTGGTTGTTGGTTATTGGTTATTAAGTTATTGGGTTATTGGGTGGTTGGGTTATTGGGTTATTGGGTTATTGGTTATTGGTTATTAGGTTATTAGGTTATTAAGTTATTTTGGGATTTGGTTATTGGAATTTGGAATTTGGGATTTAGATTTGTTTAATATTTACTCTTTTTTGCTTTTTAGGTATTTAATATATCCGTTTATAAGCATTAATGTTCTAAGATAAATTACCCGAACTTCTTTTAAATCATCTTCTGTAATATAGGCATCGTCAAACGCAGTAATACAATGATCTAAAGTTTCAGTCAAGGAACCTCTGGCAATTCTACAAAATTGAATATTTTCCTGATAATGAAATCTTCCAAATCCTTCGGATATGTTATTTCCAACAGATCGCGATGCACGGCTCAATTGTAAGGTTAAATCAAACCGCTCATAATCCGGAAATTTTGGTATCACAACTTTCCTTATATGAATATGCAATTTCCTTGCTTCTTTCCAACATTCCAATTGTTCAAATGTTATATAATTTTCCATAGCTATTTTCAATTTGATTTAAAAAAATAAATTGTATTTAAAACAAATTCCAAAAAATAAATAATTACAAGCAACTTATTATTCAGATGTAAATATAGCAAATGATTTACATCTTAAGTTAAGATAGCAAAGATATTCAAAAAAAATCTCATATTATCTTTCCCTATAACCAAATTCGATCTCAACAGCAAAAACGATTAAATCCCAATTATTCAATCCTACTCAACTACCATCACCCAATCACCAATAACTCAATAACCCAATAACTTAATAACTCCTCAAACAACAACTACTTTCTCCCAAAATCCCTAACCAAAAACTCCGCAATCTGCACCGCATTCGTAGCGGCTCCTTTCCTCAGATTGTCTGAAACAATCCATAGATTCAGAGATTTGGGTTGGGAGAAATCTCGACGGATTCTTCCTACAAAAACTTCGTCTTTTCCTTTGGCTGTCAAGGGCATAGGATATTCATTTTGAGCCGGATTGTCGAGGACTATTACACCCGGCATTTCTTTCAAAAGAGTGATGACATCCGCTATTTCAAATTCGTTTTCAAATTCGACATTCACCGCTTCCGAATGTCCGCCGTAAGTAGGAATTCGTACGACGGTTGCCGTTACTTGAATGCTATCGGCTCCCAATATTTTTCGGGTTTCATTGAGTAATTTAGTCTCTTCGGTCGTATAACCGTTGTCCTCAAAACTACCTCCATGAGGAAAACAGTTTAAGTCGATAGGATGCGGATAGGCTTTGACTCCTTCAATTCCTCTTCTTTCATTTTCAAGTTGCTCGACTGCTTTGACTCCGGTTCCGGTAACCGATTGATAGGTAGAAACCACTACGCGTTTGATGGTATATTTTTGATGCAAAGGATGTAATGCCATCACCATTTGAATGGTAGAACAATTGGGATTGGCAATGATTTTATCCTCTGCGGTGATTTGGGTAGCGTTGATTTCGGGAACCACCAATTTTTTGGTAACATCCATACGCCAAGCAGATGAATTATCGATGACGACGGTTCCCACTGCTGCAAACTTAGGAGCCCATTCCAATGAAGTGCTTCCTCCAGCGGAAAAAATAGCGATATCCGGTTGGGCCTGTACCGCATCTTCCATACTCACAATGGTATATTCCTTCCCTTGAAAAGTCATTTTCTTACCAACAGATTTGGCAGAAGCAACCAATAATAATTCGGTAAATGGGAATTTTCTTTCAGCTAATACTTGTAACATGACTGTGCCTACCAATCCGGTGGCTCCTACGACTGCTAATTTCATACGATGCTTTCTTTAATTCGGGTTATTAAATATCCAATAATATTTGATTGCGAATCAAATCCTCAAACGTTTCCCGTTCCCGAATCAGAAAAGCCTTTCCATCTCGCACCAACACTTCTGCCGGACGGTAACGCGAATTGTAATTGGAAGCCATAGTATAACTATAAGCGCCGGCATTGTTGAAACACAAAATATCATTCTCTCTGATTTCATTGATTTTGCGGTTACTGGCAAAGGTATCGGTTTCGCAAATATAACCCACAACACTGTAATATCTTTCTTTTCCTTCGGGATTTGAAATATTGACAATATGGTGGTAGGAATCGTAAAACATAGGTCTGATCAAATGGTTGAAACCACTGTCCACTCCGGCAAAAACGGTCGAAGTGGTTTGCTTGATGACATTAACTTTGGTTAAAAAGTTACCGGCTGCACTCACAAGAAACTTACCGGGTTCAAACATGAGACATAAATCTTTTCCATATTCCGAACAAAAATCATTGAAACGAGCACTGAGTTTTTCTCCCAATTCTTCCACATCGGTAGCGATATCGCCTTCTTTATAAGGAACTTTGAAGCCACTTCCAAAATCTACAAATTCAATGGTGTCAAATTCTTTGACCACATCCAATAGTATTTCAGTAGCTCTTAAAAACGTATCGACATCCAAGATGTCCGATCCGGTATGCATATGAATACCGTTGATGTGCATTTTGGTCAATGTTACAATGCGTTTGATATGCGGTGTCTGATGTATGGAAATTCCAAATTTGGAATCAATATGACCTACGGATATTTTGGAATTACCACCAGCCATGACATGGGGATTGATGCGAATGCAAACGGGAATATTGGGGTGTTTTTGTCCAAATTGTTCCAAAATGGAAAGATTGTCAATATTAATTTGAACTCCCATAGTTGCCACATCTTCGATTTCTTCCATCGACACGCCATTGGGTGTATAAATAATTTCATGCGGTTCAAAACCAGCTTTTAAACCCAATAAGACTTCCTGAATAGACACCGTATCCAAACCCGAACCCAACTTTTTAAAAATCTTCAAAACATTGATATTGTTCAAAGCCTTAACCGCATAATTGATTTTCAGCTTTTTAACGGTGCTGAAAGCTTGGGTCAAACGTTGGTATTGAGCTGTGATTTTGGATTCGTCATACACGTAAACGGGTAATCCGAATTCTTGAGCAATAGTTGCGAAGTCTTGTTGATTCATGTGGATTTAAAGATTGAGGGGACAAAAGTAAAAATTCATTTGAAAAAAAATTATAAACCTCTTGCAATTTTATAAAAAACATTTATATTTGCACTCCAAAATAAAACAATCCTCCTTAGCTCAGTCGGTTAGAGCATCTGACTGTTAATCAGAGGGTCCTTGGTTCAAGTCCAAGAGGGGGAGCAAAAGAGCAATACTTTAATGGTGTTGCTCTTTTTTTATGCATAAAGCTATGTTGGATACTTGAATTTAGATCTTTTTACTTTTTTATCTAAAATTCATATTCATCTTAGTTTTTCTTTAATTTTACAGCATATTTAAAGCAGTAACTTTTTACCATACAACATGCAAATCCATCATCTCTCCGACCAAAATACCATTCTCAACACTTTTATTGCAGAAATCAGAGACCAAATCATCCAAAAGGATTCCATGCGTTTCAGAAGAAATATTGAACGGATTGGGGAAATTATGGCGTATGAAATGAGTAAGATTTTACCTTATAAAACGCAGGCGGTTACCACTCCATTGGGAACCAAACTCATGACTTTACCCGAGACCGATTTGGTACTGTGTTCGATACTTCGCGCCGGTTTGCCTTTGCACCAAGGTTTGTTGAATTATTTTGACAAAGCCGAAAATGCCTTTATTTCGGCTTATAGAAAGGTTCATGCCGATGGTAGTTTTGACATTAGAGTGGAGTACTTTGCTTCTCCCTCATTGGAAGGAAAAACCTTGATTCTAGCCGACCCTATGTTGGCTACAGGTCAATCGTTGGTGAGTACTTACCAAGCTTTACTGTCGCATGGTAAACCCAAAGAAGTGCACATATTTGCCGTTATTGCTTCCCAAGAAGGCATAGACTTTATTTCCAAACATTTTGGAGAATCCTTTCACTTATGGATAGCGGCTATTGATGAACATTTGAATAAAAAAGCATACATCGTCCCAGGATTGGGTGATGCGGGTGATTTGGCTTTTGGAAGCAAATTGTAAAACCTGCAATTACCCCATAAAAAACCAAATGCCTGAAGTAATCAAAAAGAAGTAGAATAGTAATTCTTGCAGCCACTCTCTTTTGACTGATACCAAGAAATTGCCTATCAAAATGGCAGCAGGGAAGAAAATCAGGAATATGCTGTCCTTAATTTCCGATCCGTTCAATACGAGCATTATCAAACCTATCAACAATTGGGCAATGACCAATTTGTAATTACGCTCTTCTTCCAAATCGGAAAACACATTGACCGAAGCGTATTTAAATATCAAAAACAATAAAAAGATTCCCAAAACTAAAAAAGGAATAGAAAAATGCCATTGGTTATACCAATTAAAATTAATATTGAAATTGAATTCAGTCAAACTTTTAAATTGCCCGGTTCGATCCAAAAACATGAAATAGGTATAGGTTAAAAATAAAGGGATAACAAATCCTATCAAAGGAATCAGCAAACGTTTGTCTATAATTTTCAAATACACGAAATATCCGAGGTAAATCAATAGGAGAAAAATAATACTATTGGAATAAACCAAATAAGAAATCCCTATTAATATTCCGCTATCAAATAGCTTGGACATACCATTTTCCTTTTTTCTCAAACTCAATACTCTCCAAAAAGACAGTAGCACCAGTATGTTGGAAAAAGTAATAGGTGACACTTGCAATACTTCAGGAAAAAAACCGATGAATACAATTACAGCAAAAATTGCGAAGTGATTGGAAGGGGTCAATCTGTATTTTTGAAAAAGGTAATCGTATAAAATCAATAATAAAACAAATAACAAGTAGATGCCCATTACTTTACCCAAACTACTCAAAGAAAAAGCGGTGTGTAAAATGGAAAAATGAAAGTAAAAAGTCCAAACAGCCAAAACTAATATCAAGCTTATCAAACTGATGGGCTCCGATTTATGAAAAAATTTAGCTAGCATGAACAATGGGTTTGAAAAAAATATTTATGATGGCTTGTTGCGCTACATATTTTAAAACCGATAAGAAGAATATTTTACAAATTATTTCCTAAAAGTATAAAATTAAAAAAAAAATGTAGTTTTGCAAAAGTAATCAAATACCTTATTATGTTAGCAAATAATATTTGGACTTTATTGGCAAGTCTTTTTGAAAATGTACTTTTTTTACCCTATGACTTTTTTAGAAAAGGAATTTCAGGATGGTGGGCTTCCAATACCATGAGTTGGGTTTTAATCCTCATTGGATTTATAGCACTTTTTTATTGGATGGGACAAATGTTCAAATACAAAAAAGAAGGTAAAGAAGACCTGGCATAATCAAAAGTGGGCAGTAAAAATAAACTGAAACGCTTTCGTGAAAACGAGACGTTTGAAAATGTCATTCAACCTACCAGAGAGGAAGTTCTCAGCAATTTTTCTTGGAAGGGTAAATGGCATTCTTTTTTTAAAAACACAAACCCGATTGTTTTGGAATTGGGATGTGGCAAAGGTGAATATACCTTAGCATTAGCTGAAAGAA
>Ga0209573_1003106_pt1 | contig 19237 bp, 14 predicted proteins | sample TNRBio252014_DNA_FD_185870 | JGI IMG/M metagenome (GOLD analysis project Ga0209573, IMG submission 185870) | Wastewater treatment Type I Accumulibacter community from EBPR Bioreactor in Madison, WI, USA - TNR Reactor_6/25/2014_ DNA (SPAdes)... | ecosystem: Engineered > Bioreactor > EBPR >...
GCATAAACTGGCTACCCCGTCTGGGAAAGCATCTTATCCGTGCTTGATGACGGCGTCCCGTGGAGTTTTCGATGAAACAGATGATGACCTACGATCTGATGGAAACGATGCGCAACACCAACGAGTGGTTGGGTGCATCGGCGCGGGCGCTTGCCTCGTATCCGGTCTGGGGCTTGACGCCGAACCCGATGTTCAAGGTGATGTCGGCCTGGGGCCGCGTGACCGAGCGCAGCTTTGCCCGCATGGTCATCAAGCCCGCATGGGGCATCCGCACGGTGGTGGGCAGCGACGGGCGCGACCATCTGGTCGAAACCCAGATTGCGGTGCCCGGCGCCTTTGGCGATCTCGTACGGTTCAAGGTGCATGGCCGCGAGGAAAAGCCGCGCCGCATCCTGCTCTGCGCGCCGATGTCGGGGCATTATGCCACGCTGCTGCGCTCGACCGTCGCCAGCCTGCTGCCCGATGCCGAGGTCTGGGTGACCGACTGGCACAACGCCCGCGATATCCCGGTGTCCGAGGGCAAGTTCGATATCGAGGATTACACCCAATACCTCGTTGATTTCATGAAGCATCTGGGCCCCGATACCCATGTGATCGCCGTTTGCCAGCCGGTGCCGCTGGCGCTGGCCGCCACTGCGAAACTGGCCGCTGAAGAGCCCGCGGCCCAGCCCCTGACCCTGACCCTGATCGGCGGTCCGGTCGATCCCGACGCCGCCGCGACCGAGGTCACCGACTTTGGCCGCCGCGTGACGATGGGGCAGTTGGAGCATCTGGCCATCCAGCGCGTCGGCTTCAAATATGCGGGCGTCGGTCGGCAGGTCTATCCGGGCCTGCTGCAACTGGCCGGGTTCATCAGCATGAACATGGAGCGCCACGCGCAGGCGTTTTCCGACAAGATCACCGCCGCCGCCCGCGGCGAAGACAGCGAGCGCGACCAGCACAACCGCTTTTATGACGAGTATCTGGCGGTGATGGACATGACGGCGGAATTCTATCTGTCCACCGTCGAGCGCATCTTCAAGGACCGCGAGATTGCCCGCAACGACTTTACCGTCGATGGCCGCAAGGTCGATATCGGCGCGATCACCGACGTTTCGGTGATGGTGGTCGAGGGCGCAAAGGACGATATTTCCGCGCCGGGCCAATGCCTTGCCGCGCTGGGGCTGCTGACTGGCCTGTCCGATGCGCAAAAGGCCTCGCATCTTGAACCGGGCGCCGGGCACTATGGCATCTTTGCCGGGTCGAGCTGGCGCAACAACATCCGCCCGCTGGTGTTCGACTTCATGGACCGCAGCCGCACGCACAAGGGCGCAAAACCCGCGCTGACGCTGGCGGCCTCGCAGGGCTGACCCCGCGCCTGACAAAACCCCGCCCCGGATACCCTCCGGGGCGGGGTTTTCTGTTGCAGGCGGTTCAGAAATCGCGCGACAGGCCCATGACCCATGTCAGTTGCGACGACGTGTGGTCGCCATGCGCGCCGACATTCAGGTGGACGCCGTTCCACAGGTCATAGGACGCGCTGAGCGAATGCATCCGCAGCACGCCCAGCCACGAATGGCGTTGCGCAATCAGCGCCGTCATGTCCAGTCGATCCGCCAGCGCCGTCGTCGCATAGAGGCTGGTGGTGGTCACATCAAAGAAGGTGTCCGAGAAATTGACCGCGCCGCCGACCTCGGTTCGCGGCAGGCTGGAGGTGCCGCCACCAAACCGATAGGCCGCGCCGACCTCGGCGTGCCGAATGTCGCCTGACTCGGAGTGCAGCTGTTCGTAGGCGCCGAACACCCGCCCGGACGTGCCCTCATAGACAAGGCCGAGGCCGGTCAGGTTGCCGACCTCGCGGATATGGCCAAAGCTGATTGCGGTGAACAGGGCGCCGGTCTGGCGTTCATACCGAACCCCAGTCATCGGTTCGGCGTAATAGGCCGAATAGTAGTCCGACATCAGGGACTCGCCGTTGAACATGCCGCTATTGATTTCGGCGGCCCGCGCGCCACCTCGTGCCGGGATATGCGACACCCCCCGCACGGCGCTGCGCGGCAGGCCCAGATGCAACTCGCCGCCCCCCAGCGCAACCGTCAGCGCGGCAAAGCCGATCAGGTCGGTGTTGTCGAAGAATTCGCTGCGATAGGCATGGCCAAAGACACCAAATTCAAAGCCGAACGGGCTGGCCCCACCCGGCGCGATGCCAAAGCCAAGGTCGATGAGGTTGGAACCCTCGCGCTCCCAACCATCGGAAACTTCGAGCGAAATCAGACCATCGACAAAAAAGTCCTGTGCGGCGGCAAGGCTGGGGGCAAGGGCGAGCGCGCTGACCAGCAGGGCGGCGCGGGGGGTGTTGGCCAACATGAAACGGGATCTCGGGTCTGGGGTTGCGGCAAAAGGCGATCTGGCGAATGACGCCGATATTTGCCCATGCCGCCGTCATTTGTCGAGCCTGTCTGTGTGCACGCCCGGCGATTGGCCAGTGAAAAACCCCCGCCCCGGACGTGCCGGGACGGGGGCCAAGACCGGAAACCCGGTCAGAAATCGCGCGACAGGCCGACAGTCCAGATCGTGCCGCCGCCACCCGTGGACCCGGCGATACCGGCGTTCAGCACCACGCCGTTCCAGATGTCATAGCCGGCGTTGACGCCGTAAATCGTCTGACTGCCGCCCGTGTCCAGATGCAGCAGCGAGGCGGTCAGGTCCAGCCGCTCGGTCGGCGAGGCGGTGGCATAGAGCGAGAGCGTGGTGACCGCGCTGCCCATATCCACAAAGCTGACGGCGCCGCCCACTTCGATTGGCCCGAGGCTGGAGGGGCCACCGCCAAAGGTGGTCGCCCCGCCCAGCACGGCGGTCGTGGCACTGTTGCTGCCTGCCCAGAGATGCTCGATGGTGCCAAAGACGCGGCTGTTGCCGAATTCGCGCTCGGCCGCCAAAGCCGCGACATGCACGGTGCCGGAGTCATTGAGTTGGCCATAGCTGGCCGAATAGCGCAGCGGACCGGATTCACGCTCATACATCACGCCGAGGACCGGACGGTCAGCGCCGATGGCGAGGATGAGCGAATAGGGCAAGGCGCCGGTATAGGTTCCCACCTCGACCAGACCAGCGCGGGCGCCGGTGGGGATCGGCGTGGTGTTGTAGCCATGCACCGCCGAGCGGGGCGCACCGACATGCAACACGCCACCACCCAGCGCAAAGGTCGCCGCGGCATAGGCCGTCGCCTCGGACGAGCCGCCGGAGACGCCATAGGCCCAGACACCGAACTCGAACCCGACCCCGCCAAACGAGTCGCTGCTGTTGGGCGCGAGGCCAAAGGACATGTCGATCAGCCCGGCCGTGTCGCCACCGCCACCGCCCGAGGAGTCGAGGTAATCGAAGGCGACAAAGCCGTCATAATAGAACCCGGTCGATTGCGCGACGGCAGGGGCGGCGAGGGTCAGGGCAAGGGTGGAAATCAGGGCGGTGTGAAAAGGGCGCATGGCAAACCTCAAAATGGGATGGCAAAGTATGGTTCTCATCCCTGAGTCGCGCCAATCACGTTTTTCGTTCAATTCGACTCGAGGTTTTCCGTTGCAAAAAAGCCTCAATCGGCATTGATGTCCTTGAGCAACCGCCCATGTTTGCGCACCTCGGTCAGCACCTGACCAAAGGTTTCCAGCCCCCGCGCCCGCAGCATCGGCACCAGTTTCAGGAAGGCATCCGCCGTCGCCACCGTGTCGCCGATGGCGGTGTGGCGGGCCTCGGCCGGGATGGTAATGCCCAGCCGGGCGGTCAGCGCGTCCAGCGAATGCTGTTCAAGCTGGCCGTAAACCACCGCCGACAAGAGCACGGTGTCGAGGATCGGATGATCAAAGGACTTGCCGATCGCCCCTTCTTGCCGACGCAGAAACTCCATATCAAACGGGGCGTTATGGGCGACCAGCACGGCACCCTCGGCGAATTTGTGGAACTGCCGCCCGGCCTCGACCACATCCGGCGCGCCGACGACCATGCTGTCGGTGATGCCATGCACATCGGTCGAGCCCGGCGGGATCGGGCGTTTGGGATCGACCAGCGTGTCGAAAACCTCGGTTTCCACCCGCCGCCCGTTGACCAGCCGCACCGCAGCGATCTGCACGATGGCATCGGACGACGGCGCCAGCCCGGTGGTTTCGGTGTCAAAGACCACAAAGGTCAGGTCGTCGAGCCGGGTATCGGCCACGGCCGCGTTGCGCGCCTTGGACAAGAGGTCGAAATCATAGACCACCCGGCGCGCAATCGGCGGCGGACGGCGCCCGGCGCGGCGGGCATTGCGAATCGGCATGACGACGGCGTTGCGGTCCCGCGCGGCCTCGGGCCAGGCCTCGGCGCCATGCGCCTGCAGCACGGCGCGGGCGGTCAACTCGCCGGTGTCGCGGCTGAGCGTCTGCGTCAGCCAGCCATCCAGCCGCCCGACCGACAGCGCCTGACCCTGCCAGCACAGCCGCATCAGCGCACCGGGGCCGTCCTCTTCCTCGATGACGATGCGGAACTGCCGGGCGATTCCGGCCTCGGCGATCCGGCTGGCAAGCCATGACCAGAAGGCCACCAGTTCGAAGCCGTCCACCTGCACGATGAGGTCCGGGCTTTCGGTTTCCAGGTCCAGCCCGGCGGCTTGAAACCGCGCGGCCAGACCATCGAGCAGATCGCTGGAGCGGGTGTTGATGAGGGGCCGCCAGTCGGACTGGATCGCGTCATAGCGCGCGCCCAGATCGGTGATCGCGCGGGTCAGGGTCTCGATTTCCGCCATCAGCGCCGCCGACAGGTCGGGCGCATCGCCCTGCCCTTCGAGTTCGGCCAGCACGCCGATCACGGTTTGCAGGTTGGCGGCGGGGCGGCGCACGCGGTCGAAGATCTCGATCAGCAGCGCGTCGCGGCTGGTATGAGCGGCGATGTCGGCGGTGACGTCGCGCAAGGTCAGCACATAGCCCGGCTGCGTCGTGTCACCGCGCCGCCGGAGCACCCGCATCCGCCCGGACAGCAGCCGCCCGCCCGCCACCGTGGCGCACAACAGGTCCGAGGCCTGATCGGGATCGCCCGCCCCGGCCAGCCGGTCATAGGCGTGACGGATCGGCCCGTCGCGCAGGTAATCCAGCAGGTTGCGATCCAGCCCCGGCGCGGTGCCGCCGCCCAGAATATCCACCGCCTGCCCGTTATAGAACACCAGCTGATGATCCGCCGTGCAGAGCAGCACCGCCACCGGCACATCGGCCAGCAGGGTTTCCAGCCGGGATTTTTCCGCCGCCAGCCGGGTGGTTTCGCGCGCGACCGATTCCGCCAGCGCCGAGCGGGTCTGAACCAACGTTCGTGTCACCGCCTCGGCGGCAGGGGCCAGATCGCCCAGATACCGCGCGGCGCGGGCCTCGGCGGCCAGATCATGCTCGATCCCGGCATGGGCGCGGGCGCGGATTGCGGTCGACAGCGATTCGATGGCGCGGGCGACGTTCTGATCGAACAGGAACCAGACCCAGACCACGAGGCCGATCATGGCGAAGCCGGCGACCAGCAGACCCTGCACCACTTCGGGCGCCAGCGCGATGTCCGAGCGCCGGGCGATCATCGCGCCGCCGCCGACCAGTGCGGCCACCGCCCCCGCCGCCAGCAGGGCAAAGAACAGCAGGATTCGGACGCGCAGGCCCAGCCGGTCAAGCATGGCGGGCAGCGTCGGCTTCGAGGGGGGCCGGTTCACCCGCCAAAATGCGGCGGACCTCGGCGCGCAAAGCCTTGAGTTCGAAGGGTTTCGAGATGAACCCATCCGCCCCCATCGCCAGCCCCTTGCGCCGCTCCATTGCTGAGCCGCGGGCGGTCATCATCAGGATCTTGACCGCCGCCAGCGTGGGATCGAGCCGCACATTCTGGCAGATCTCATAGCCCGAGACCTCGGGCAGCATCACATCCAGCAGCACCAGATCCGGCCGGGTTTCGCGGATCAGGTCGATCGCCCCCGCCCCGGTGGCGATGCGTTGCTGGGCATAGCCCTCGCGGGTCATCAGATAGTCCAGCGCGACGGCGATATTGTCCTCGTCCTCGACGACAAGGATACGTTTACGATCCTGAGCCCCGTCCATTCGATTCCTCCTCCATGGCCGTGCAGGCGGTGCGCAGCACCGGATCCTCGGCCTCCATCTGCGACCAGACCACCCCCTCAAGTGATCCGTCCGGATTTAACACGACCCCATCGACCAGGGCCGCCCCCAACGCCTGCTCGCAATCAAAGACCATCGGCAGCACCTGCGCCGACTGATACCGCGCCAGCAGCACCAGTTGGGTCAGCACCAGCGCCGGTTGCTGCGGATGCGTATGGGTCAGCGCGGTGCTGATGGCGACGATGCGGTTGGTCTGCGGCCAGATCAGCGACCAGGGGCGCCAAGGCACCGTGACCGAGTTGACACTGGCGATGCGCAGACCGGGCTGCATGGCAACGGCCCGCGCGGGCCAAGAATACTCGGCCCAGAGCGTGAAGGCCAACATCCCCGTCGCCGCCGCCGCCGGATAGACCCAGCGGCCCAGTCGGCCGCGCAACAGCAGACGGTTGACGGCCAGCATCACGCCAAACAGCGCGAGCCCCGCCACGAATGCCCCGATATATTCCATCGCCATTGCCGAAAGTCCCTCAGGCCAGCGCGCCGGCCCGATGGGCAAGGGCGGATTGCATGGTGCGCACAACGACAAAGGCGTCGCGCAGGTGGCTGCGCTCGAAATCGCTCAGATCAGAGGGGGCAAGGAAATTGTCGGGCTTGCGCCCGGACCGGACCAGCGTCGCCTGATTTTCCAACCGCAGCCGGGCGATCAGGTCATAGGCCTCGATCAGATCGCGCGCGCCCGAGACCGAGATCACCCCAGCGGCCTCGGCCTCGTCGATGCGGGCGCGGGTGTTGACGGCGGGCAGCTTGCCGGTCAGCGCATAGACCCGCGCCAGATCGGCCACCGGCACCACGCCGTTGTGCTTCATGTCGATGTGGTTCTTGTGCTCGCCCGACCGGATGGTGGCAAAGCCGCGCAGCAGGCCCAGCGGCGGCTGATGCTTGAGCGAGTTCGAGATCATGTGCGCGACAAAGATCGAGTTTCGGGCGGCGGCGTCCAGCGTCTGCGCCTGCAGGTCGCGAAACAGCGCGGTCTGCCCGCCGATCGGGCGCAGGTCGAACATCACCGAGGCCAGCATCTGCGCCTCGGTGCTGGGGGTGGCGATCCAGCCCTGGAAATAGCGCCGCCACGTGGCGACCGGCTGGCACCAGCGGTCGGCGGTCGCCATCATGTCGCCGGGGCAATAGACATAGCCCACCGCGTTCAGCCCGTCCGAGACGAATTTCGCCAAGGCCTTGAAATATTTCATGTCGTCAGCGGTGGCTGCATCGTCGAGGATCAGGCAATTGTCCTGATCGCTGACGCCGGTCTGTTCCTGCCGTCCCTGACTGCCGCAGGCCAGCCACAGATAGGGCACCGGCGCCGCGCCCAGTTCGGCCTCGGCCAGTTTCAGCAGGCGGCGGGTGACGGTGTCGGCGATGTCGGTAATCAGCCGCGTCACCACCTCATGCGCGTTATGCGCAGCGACCAGTTGCACCAACAGCCGCGGGATGCGCGCGGTGACGGCGGCCATCTGCTCGACAGTCTCGGCGCTGGCCGCATCGCGCACCAGTTGCGCCGAACTGACGGCCTGAAACCGGGTCAGGTCGGTCTGCGTGACGATGCCGGTCAGCTTGCCATCCAGCACCACCGGCAGGTGGCCGATCCGGCGTTCGAGCATCATGTGCAGGATGTCCGAGCCCAGCGCATCGGGCGGCAGGGTCAGCGGGTCGGGCGTCATCACCTCGCCCAAGGGCGTGTTCGCGGGCAACCCCTCGGCCAGCACCCGCGCGGTCAGGTCGCGCGTCGTGATGAGGCCCAGCAAGGCGCCGTCGCGGGTAATGGCGAGGCTGGAGATGTGCTTGTCGCGCATCAGCCGCGCGGCGTCGGTCACGCTGGCCTCGGGCGGCAGCGACACCGGGTCGCGCGCCATCAGGTCGGACACCTTGAGCGTGGTCAGGTCACTGCCCCGCGTCTCGGCCGGGCGGTTGCGGCTGAAGAACCGCTCGAACGCCGGAACGCTGGCGATCAGGCGGCGCAACTCGGCCTCGGGCAGGATCAGCGTGACGGTGGAGTCCACGGCGCGGGCCGAGGTCATCGCCAGCCCGTCGCGCATCAACCCGCGCTCGCCAAAGGAATTGCGCGGGCCGAGGATCGACACCAGCGCGCCATTGGGGTCGCTGACCTCGACCGAGCCGCGCTTGATGAGGTAGAGCCCCTTGAGGGGCTCACCGGCACGATAGATGTCCTCGCCCGGTTGAAATTCCCTGCGGCTGAAGGAACCGGCGACGCGCGCCAGTTCGTCCTGCGGCAGGCTGTCATAGGGATGAACCGATTCCAGAAAAACCCGGACTAGGTTGGACTGCGGTTCCATCATGACACCCGTGTGCAAAAAGGGGTGAAGGGGCGCGACGGGCGCGCCCCTTCGATTGTTGTCAGTGGGCCTGAGCCTTGCCGGCGCCTTTCGGCACGCGGATCGACTCGATCAGGTCCTTGACGTTCTGCGGCGGGGCCTTGGTGACGGCCGACACAGCATAGGCGACGACGAAGTTCACCGCCGCACCAACGGTGCCGATCGACAGCGGCGAGATGCCGAAGAAGTGGTTCGCCGCGGTGTTGGCATAGACAGCCGTGCCGGGGATGAAGAACCAGCCGAGGTAGAGGAAGATGTAGACAGCGGTGAACACGAGGCCCACGAGCATGCCGGCAATCGCGCCCTCTTTGGTGACGGTTTTCGAGAAGATCCCCATCATCAGTGCCGGGAAGATCGTCGCGGCAGCCAGACCGAAGGCCAGAGCCACCACCTGCGCGGCAAAGCCGGGCGGGTTGAGGCCGAGGTAGGTCGCAACGGCGATCGCGAAGGTCATCGAGATACGAGCAGCCAGCAGTTCGTTCTTTTCGCTGATGTTCGGGTTCAAGGTGCCCTTGATCAGGTCGTGGCTGATGGCCGACGAGATGGCCAGCAGCAGGCCCGCAGCGGTCGACAGCGCGGCGGCAAGACCACCGGCAGCAACCAGAGCGATGACCCAGCCCGGAAGCTGAGCGATTTCAGGGTTCGCCAGAACCATGATGTCGTTGTCAACGCGGGTCAGTTCGTTGCCGACCCAGCCCAGGTCAGCCACGGTGCGGCCGCCATAGGTGACTTCGGCAAAGCGGGCAGCCTGAGCGGTCCGCGCAGCAACCAGCGCGGTCTGCAGGGTCTGCAGGTTGGCATCCACGGCACCGTTGACGGTGATCGCGTCGGCCGAGGTCAGGTCCGTCGCCGCAGCCAGACCGGCAGCGGTGCGCGCGTCGTTCAGCGCGGTGGTCGCGGTGGCGACCGCCGTGTTCACGGCCGTCAGCGGAGCATCGTTGAAGTACTGGATGCGGCCGTCGCCGTTGCGGTCGCTGTAGGCCAGCAGACCGGTATCACGCCAGGTGTTGATCCACGACAGGTTCGGGTTGGTGTCGATGTCCGAGATCGCGATCGCTTCGCCGCTCAGCGCGTTGCCGGTGGTGGCACCCGGCCAGAAGGTGGTGGTCAGGTTCAGACGGGCCATCGCGCCCACGGCCGGAGCCACGGTGTAGAGCAGCGCGATGAACACCAGCGCCCAGCCAGCCGACGAACGCGCGTCCGCCACTTTCGGCACGGTGAAGAAGCGGATGATGACGTGCGGCAGACCCGCGGTGCCGATCATCAGCGACATCGTGAACAGGATCATGTTGAACATGTTGGTGGTGTCGGCCGTATAGGCGGTAAAGCCCAGTTCGGTCAGCAGACCGTCCAGTTTGGCCAGCATCGACACGTCACCACCGGTCGGCGCATAGCCACCGATCAGACCCAGCTGCGGCAGGAACGAGCCGGTCAGCGACAGCGAGATGAAGATCGCCGGGATGGTATAGGCGATGATCAGCACGACATACTGGGCAACCTGCGTATAGGTGATGCCCTTCATGCCGCCGAGCACGGCATAGGCGAACACGATCGCCGCGCCGATGTAGAGGCCGGTGTCGGTCGACACTTCGAGGAAGCGCGAGAAGGTCACGCCCACACCGCGCATCTGGCCGATCACGTAGGTCACCGAGATGACGATCAGGCAGATGACGGCAACAAGGCGAGCGCCCGACGAGTAGAACCGGTCGCCGATGAACTCGGGCACGGTGAACTTGCCGAACTTGCGCAGATAGGGCGCCAGCAGCAGGGCCAACAGCACATAGCCGCCGGTCCAGCCCATCAGATAGGCCGACTGGACGTAACCGCCCGCCGACGACATGGCGATGATGCCTGCCATCGAGATGAACGACGCCGCCGACATCCAGTCAGCGCCGGTCGCCATGCCGTTCAGAATCGGGTGAACGCCCTGACCGGCGGCATAGAATTCCGCGGTCGTGCCCGCACGGGCCCAGATCGCGATGCCGATGTAGAGCGCAAAGGTCGCGCCCACCACCAGCAGGTTGAGTGTAAACTGATCCATGATCCTGTGGTCCCCCCTGTTATTCTTCGACGCCGAAGTCGCGGTCGATCCCGTTCATGATTTTCGCATAGGCGAAGATCAGGACCAGGAACACATAGATAGACCCGTTCTGCGCGAACCAGAATCCGAGGTCGGCACCGCCGACCATGATCCCGCTCAACGCGGGCCGAAGAATGATGCCGAGACCGAACGAGCAGGCGAACCAGATCACCAGCGAGATGATGATGACCCGGACGTTCGCAGCCCAATAGGCACTGGCCGATTTGTCAGACATTTTGTCCTCCCGTTTCCCCTCCTGCGAACACCCCGTCGCGGGATGTTCACCTGTCATGCAGCGGCTGCCCCGGCTTGCGGGCGGGGGCCGCGTCAGGCCGTCGCGCGGCTTACGATGACGCTCAGTGCCGCAGCGGTCTTTTCGATGGTGTCCATGCCATCGACCGTCTGCAGCACGCCGCGCCCGGCGTAATACGCGATCAGCGGTGCCGTTGATGCGTGGTAAGCGGTCAGCCTTGCCCCCACGGTCTCGGCGTTGTCGTCGGCCCGGCGCTTGAACTCCGTGCCGCCGCATTTGTCGCAGGTCCCCGCCGTGGCGGGCTGCTTGAACTGGTCATGATACCCTTCGCCGCAGGTGCCGCAGGTATAGCGACCCGACACCCGCGTCACCATCGCCGCGTCATCGACCTCCATCGAGATCGCGGCGGTGATCTTCAGCCCCTGCCCGGCCAGCAGCGCATCCAGCGCGACGGCCTGCCCCGGCGTGCGGGGAAAGCCGTCGAGGATGACGCCGCGGGCGGTGTCGGGCTCGGCCATGCGGTCCTTGAGGATCGCCAGCACGATGTCGTCCGAGACCAGACCGCCCGCCGCCATCACCGATTTCGCGGCAAGGCCAGCCGCAGTGCCCGCCGCCACCGCGGCGCGCAACAGGTCGCCGGTGGACAGCTGAACCAGACCAAAGGCCTCTTCCAGCATCCGCGCCTGGGTGCCCTTGCCCGCGCCGGGCGGGCCCAGCAGGATCAGGACGGCAGCGGTGGTTGCGGTGGTGTCTGGCATCGGCTCAGGCCCTGTTCATCCGGTTGGCGATCAGATCCTCGACGACCGACGGATCGGCCAGCGTCGAGGTGTCGCCCAGCGCGCCGTAATCGTTCTCGGCGATCTTGCGCAGGATGCGGCGCATGATCTTGCCCGAGCGGGTTTTCGGCAGGCCCGGCGACCACTGGATCAGGTCAGGCGAGGCGATCGGGCCGATTTCGGTGCGGACCCAGGCGACCAGCTCCTTGCGCAGCGCGTCCGAGGGTTCGACCCCGTTCATCAGCGTGACATAGGCATAGATGCCCTGCCCCTTGATCGGGTGCGGATAGCCGACAACCGCCGATTCCGCGACCTTTTCATGCGCGACCAAGGCCGATTCAACCTCGGCGGTGCCCATGCGGTGACCCGAGACGTTGATGACGTCATCGACGCGGCCGGTGATCCAGTAATAGCCATCGGCATCGCGGCGGCAGCCGTCCCCGGTGAAGTAGTACCCGCGATACTGGCTGAAATAGGCCTCCTCGAAGCGCGCGTGATCGCCCCAGAGGGTGCGCATCATGCCCGGCCACGAGTCGGCGATGCACAGCACGCCGTCGGTTTCCACCTCGTCCTTGACCGCGGCCGAGGCCGGATCGAGGATCACGGGCACCACGCCAAAGAAGGGCAGCGTGGCCGAGCCCGGCTTGGTGGCAATCGCGCCCGGCAGCGGGGTCAGCATGTGGCCGCCGGTTTCGGTCTGCCAGAAGGTATCGACGATCGGGCAGCGGCCCTTGCCGACATGGGTATTGTACCAGTTCCAGGCCTCGGGGTTGATCGGTTCGCCAACCGAACCCAGCAGTTTCAGGCTGGAAAGATCGTGCTTTTCAACCCACTCCGGCCCCAGCCCCATCAGGCTGCGGATCGCGGTGGGCGCGGTATAGAACTGGTTGACCTTGTGCTTGTCGCAGACCGCCCAGAACCGCCCGGCATCGGGATAGGTCGGCACGCCTTCGAACATCACGGTCGTCGCGCCATTCGCCAGCGGGCCATAGATGATATAGCTGTGACCGGTGACCCAGCCCACATCCGCCGTGCACCAGAACACGTCGCCGTCATGGTAATCGAAGGTCATCTGCTGCGTCATGCTGGCATAGACCAGATAGCCGCCCGAGGTATGCACCACGCCCTTCGGCCGCCCGGTCGACCCCGAAGTATAGAGGATGAACAGCGGGTCCTCGGCGCCCATTTCGGCATAGGGGCAATAGGGGCTGGACTCGGCCATCTCGGCCTTGATGTCGATGTCGCGGTCGGCGATCCAGGTGGTCTGGTCGCCGGTGTGCTTGACGACAAAGCACTTCACCCGGTCGCTGCAATCGAACAGCGCCTTGTCGGTGTTCGACTTCAGCGGGGTCTTCTTGCCGCCGCGCGGGGCATAGTCGGCGGTGATGACGGCCTTGGCCTCGGAATCGTTGATCCGGTTGGCCAGCGCGTCCGGGCTGAAGCCCGCGAAGACAACCGAATGAATGGCGCCGATGCGCGCGCAGGCCAGCATGGCATAGGCGGCCTCGGGGATCATCGGCAGATACAGGACGACGCGGTCACCCTTGCCGATACCGTGCGATTTCAGCACGTTGGCCATGCGGCTGGTCTGCTCGAGCAGCTCCAGATAGGTGATGCGGCGGGCCGCGGTGGTGGTGGGATCATCGGGCTCCCAGATGATCGCCGTCTGGTTTCCGCGGGTCGGGATGTGGCGGTCGATGCAATTGGCACTGACGTTCAGCGTGCCGTCCTCGAACCACTTGATCGAAACCTGACCCAGCGTGAAGTTGGTGTCCTTGACCTTGGTATAGGGATGGATCCAGTCGATCCGCTGGCCCTGCTCGGCCCAGAAGGTGACCGGATCGCTGACCGACGCCGCATACATCGCGTTGTAGCGCGCCGCATCGACATGCGCGTTTGCGATGAATTCCGCAGACGCGGGATAAGTTCCGGCGCTAGCCTGATCTGACATGGGCGATCCTCCTGCCTCGTGGCGATCCGCAACGCGGTCTCCCGCGTCGTCCCGGCCTCGCCATCCCCCTCACAGGTGCAGTATATCGCAATCGTCAATTTTTGGGTAACTCTTTTTCAAACAACAGATTTTTTGTAAAGTTCTTGACCGTCATGGCAGGTGATTTGTAAATTTTCTGGACAACGTTCACAAATCCGCCATGATTTTCAGCCCCCTGCCTGTCACGGCTTTGTGAGGGCAAGGGCGCGGCGCGGCAGCCGTCGCCGTGGCGTGGGGGCTGGCGGGCGGACCGGCGGGTTTTTGCCGACAACTCGGCCCCTGCCGCAACGGCAGCCATTCCCCATGCCGCAGTCGGGTGATTCGCGACTCGGGCGAATCAGTGCGTTATCGCCAACACGACAAGGGGCGACGCCTGCGCGCCGCCCCTCGAAACCTGCCGATCCACCCGACGCTCAAAGCGGGTTGTCAACCCGCACCGTCAAGACCGCGCGCCCCCGCGTGGTGCTGGGCCATGTCAGGCGCACCTGATCGAAACTGGCGCCCTGCTGGACCATCACATAGGGCATCGAGGTGCGCACCTCGTTCGCGGGCCCGTTCGGTTGCCCTTCCATCACCAAGGCGCTGACCGTGCGGGCATAGCCGCCAAACGGCAGCTTGCTGCCGGTTGAGACGGTCCAGTTGGTTGCCGCCGTGCTTTGGTCATGGCGCAGCACCAGCGGGCTTTCGGTCTGGGTCGCAAAGCCGAAATAGCTGTTGTTTTGCCAGATCACGTTGCGAAACCGCAGAAAATCGAGCCCGCCAAAGGTGGTGTCCACCCCTTCGGCCCGCCCCGGCGTCGCATTGACCGCGCGGAACGTATTGCCGAGCACGCTCAGCCCGACGACGTGGTGGCCGCTGCCATAGGGCTTGAGCATCACGAAGCGGAAACTGGGAATGACGTTCGACACCAGAAACACGTTGCTGACGATCGCCAGTCCGCCAAAGCTGTATTCGCCTGACCAGGCCGGGGTCGCATCGTATTCGTTGGTCACTTCGATCGTGCAATTGTCGATGTAGTTGCCGGTGATCGTGGTGACCGGGTTCAGTGCCGTCAGCACGAAACCGGCCTTGCGCACCGCGTTCGGCGCCGCGTCGCCCTGATAGATGTGGTTGCCCTGGATCAGGTGATAGGTGCCGCCGATCACCCCGCCGTGGCCAAAGTGCTGGAACACGTTGTCGCGCAGCTTGATGTCGTTGGCGTTGACGTTGAACGCCACCGAGACCCGGTTTTGCGCCAGCAGATCGCTTTCCGACGACAGAAAGATGCACTGGTCGATCAGCATGCCCTGACAGCCGCGCGAGATCGAGGTGATCGCCTTGTTCTTTGGCCGGTTGAAGGTGCAGTTGCGGATCGCGTTGACCTGCCCCTGCGTCGACAGGCTGACGGCGCTGGCGATGTTGCGGCACTGGAACTCGACACTGTCGATCTCGAACCGGTCGAGCCGGCCAAAGCCCGACATGTCCAGAATGTATTGATAGCGGTCGAAGGTATAGGTCTGGGTGCCCGCCGCGTCGTGCAGCGGCTGGCTGATCGTCAGCGTCTGCGCGCCGATGTTGCGCTCGGTGACATAGATCTCGCGCCCGACCCCGCTGCCGGAAACCTTTGATCCGACAGCGATATTGGCCACGTTCGTCACCCCGGTCAGGGTGTTCGGCGCGCCGGTGGAATAGGTCGCCGACGATGTGACGGTGACGGTGTTCCACGCGGCGCCATCGGCGGCCTCGATCAGCCCGTTGCGCAGCACACGGCGGATCGAATAGAAATCGAGCCCGGTCAAGGCCGACAGGTCGATCGGCGCGGTAATCAGGATGCGGCGGCCACCCAGATCAAAGGTATCGTGGTCGGTAAAGTGCAGCAGCGCCTGCAGACCCTTGCGCAGGCCGATTTCCTCGGAGCCGAAGGCCTGGGCATAGGTCGGGAAATCATAGGACTTGGTCAGTTGCAGCCGCGCGGCGTCGGGCATGACCAGAGTGCCCTGAAAGCGCACCGGCACCTCGAGGGTCAGCGTCGAAGCGATGGCATAGGTCCCCTCGGACACCAGCAGCGTGCTGCCCTTGGCAAGGGCCTCGGCCGCGGCGTCGGCAAAGGCGGCGCGGTCATCGGTCACGCCGTCGCCCACCGCGCCGTGGTCGCGCACATCGACCCAATCCATCATGTCACGCAGCCAGAAGGCGGTGACATCCTCGACCACCAGATCGTCGATCCGCACGATGCCGCCATTGGCGCCCGTCAGGTCGAGGCCGACAAACCCGTGGTGAACCCCCGGCCAGACCAGATTGACGCCGCCACGATTCGACGTGCCGATGATCGCGCTGACCTCGACGACCTCGCCATAGGTGGTCAGGGCGACACTGGGGCCGGTCACGGTGAGACCCGGCACCGCAACGTTACCCGCCGTCGCGGCGAAGGCGGCGATGCGCACCGACGGCAGCGTGCCCGAGACCGCCTTGACCCGCGCCGTCACGCGCAGATAGCAGCCGGTCAGCACCGGAGTCTGCCCCATCCAGCGCAGCTTTTGCGTTGCGGTGGTCTTGAGCAGTTCCAGGCAACCGCCGAAATCCGGGTCCGACGGCACGATGGCGGCATTGGCCGCCCCGTCATAGGTGGGCGAGCCCGGCGTGCCGTCGCCGCTCGACCAGACGTTCAGACCCGCCGAAAACGGCGGGGGCATCAGGACCAGACCTTCGGTCACTGCCTTGTTCATGTCAGACCCCTGTCTTGAAAACCCATCGGCAAGAGGCCGCAGCACCCGCGGCCCTCTGGCGACAGGGGGTATCAATCGGGGTTTAAGGGCGGTTGAGGTCAGAGTGCGTTGCAGGGGCAAAGCGGCGGCGCGCGGGTGGCATCGAGCCACCCGCGCGCCGGTGGGCTGCCGCCCACACCCGCCCACAGGGGGGCACGCCCCCCTGTGGAAACCCCGTGGATAGTTTCAGAGCAAAGAGAGGGTCAGGCGGCGAGCTGACCGGCGAGCGCCTTTTCGATCAGGGCCAAGGTTTCCTGCGCACCATAGAGCGCGATGAAGCCGCCGAACCGCGGGCCTTCGGAAGCGCCGAGCAGCACCTCGTAAAGCGCCTTGAACCAGTCGCGCAGGGGCTCGAACCCGTGGTCCTTGCCGACGGCGAAGACCATGCTCTGCAGCGCCTCGGCATCGAGGCCACCGTCCCAGGCGGCCAGCCGGGCGGCCAGATCCTGCATCGCGGCGGCTTCCTGACCCGTGGGCAGGCGGAACTGCCGCGTTGGGGCGACGAAATCGGTGAAGTAGCGCAGGGCGAAACCGGCGGCGGCGTCAAGGTCGGGGTGGGTCTCGGGCGTGGCCTCGGGCGCATAGCGGCGGATGAAGCCCCAGAGCCCGGCCTTGTCCTTGGCCCCCGCCACCGAGGCGAGGTTCAAGAGCATCGAGAAGGGCACCACCATATGCGACGCGGGCGGCTGGCCGCCGTGGATGTGCCAAACCGGGTTGGCCAGTTGCTGGTCGGCAGGCTGGCCCGGATAGGCGCGCAACTGCTGATGGTATTCATCGACCGCGCGCGGGATGACATCGAAATGCATGCGCTTGGCGGTTTTCGGTTTTTGATACATGAAATAGCTCAGCGACTCGGTCGCCGCATAGGACAGCCATTCGTCGATCGTCAGGCCGTTGCCCTTGGACTTCGAGATCTTCTGGCCCTTGTCGTCCAGGAACAACTCATAGGTGAAATGCTCGGGCTTTTTCCCCCCGAGGATCTCGCAGATGCCGTCATAGATCGGCGTGTTGGTCGAATGGTCCTTGCCATACATCTCGAAATCGACGTCCAGCGCCGCCCAGCGGGCGCCGAAATCGGGCTTCCACTGCAGTTTCACCTGCCCGCCGGTGACCGGCAGCGTCCATTCGCGCCCCGACTCGTCGTCGAAGGTGACGGTGTAATCCTTGGTATCGACATGCTTGATCGGCACATAGAGGACGCGCCCGGTTTCGGGATGGATGGGCAGGAAACAGGAATAGGTCTGCTGGCGCTCCTCGCGCAGACTGGCCATCATCACGCCCATGATCGCGTCATAGCGTTCGGCCGCCAGCCGCAGCGTATCGTCAAACGCCCCCGAGGCGTAGAACTCGGTCGCCGAGTAGAATTCATACGCAAAGCCGAAGGTGTCGAGGAACCGGCGCAGCATGGCGTTGTTGTGGCCGCCGAAGCTGTCAAAGAGTCCGTAGGGATCGGGCACCGAGGTCAGCGGCTTTTGCATGTGCTGGCGCAGCATGTCGCCCTGCGGCACGTTCTCGGGCACCTTGCGCATGCCGTCCATGTCGTCGGAGAAACAGATCAGCCGGGTGGGGATGTCCGAGATGATCTCGAAGGCGCGGCGGATCATCGTGGTGCGCGCGACCTCGCCAAAGGTGCCGATATGCGGCAGGCCCGAGGGGCCATAGCCGGTCTCGAACAGCACATGGCCCTTTTTCGGCGGTGCCTTCTCATAGCGTTTCAGCACCCGGCGGGCTTCTTCAAAGGGCCAGGCCTTGGAATTCATCGCCGCGTCGCGCAGAGAAGTCATGATACGCTCTTTCCTGTAACCGGGATTTGCCCCGGTGTGACCCTGCGCTTCCTATTGCCCCCCCTCGTCCCAGTCAATAATCTGGCCCCATTGCAGAACAGGACGCATGATGACCGCAACCCCGCCTTCGATGACGCCGCAGGATGGCCTCGTCGCGCTGATGATTACCGTTTCGGTGGCCGACTCGGCGATCCGCACGGCTGAACTGCTGGCCATCGAGCAGGTGGTGAACCAGTTGCCGATCTTTGCCGGGTATGACCCGGACCGGATCAAGACCGTCTCGCAGACGGTGTTCGACCTGCTCGAGGTCGAGGACGGGCTGGACGCGCTGTTCGGGCTGGTGCGTGATGCGGTGCCCGAGCGGCTGCATGAGACCGCCTATGCGCTGGCCTGCGACATTGCGGCGGCGGATGGGTCGCTGATGCAGCCCGAGTTGCGACTGCTGGAAGAAATGCGGCACGAGCTGAACATCGACCGCCTGCATGCGGCGGCGATCGAGCGTGGGGCGCGGGCGCGGTTCATCCAGCCCTGACGGCTGAAAACGGCAATGTCCCACAAGTGGGACATTGCCGGCATCCAATGATTTCAAGGCGTTGGCCTTGCCCATTAACCTTTTGGCAAGGAACGTCCCACGGTCGGGTCGGGCGGGCCTCAGCCTGCCGGGCGCGTTTGGGCCGCCAGAACCCGCGCCTGCGCCACCCAGTCGTCACGGGTCACGCGGCCCTTGAAGGCCTCGAGGTTGACATCGACCCAGGCGATTTCCTCGGCGGTCCAATTGGCGATCTGGTCAAAGTGCCAGAACCCCAGCCGGTTGCACAGCGCTTCGAGTTTCGGCCCGATCCCCTTGATGAGCTTGAGGTCATCGGGCGCACCGCCGCGCGGGGCGCTGAGGGTTGTCGGCTTGGTGCCGACCTCCTCGACCGCGGTGGCGACTGCGGCAGTTGCGGCGGCATCGACCACCGGGGCCGCCATCGTTTCGGCCGCCATCGCCGCCTGCGTGCGCGCGGCGGCCAGATCGGCGCCAAGCGCGGCCAGACGGGCCTCGGCGTCACGGCCACGGGCGCGGCAGGCGTCCAGTTCGGCGCGCAGCGCGGCGTCCGCCGCGCCACTGTTGCCCGTTGCGACCGACAC
>Ga0209573_1003107_pt1 | contig 19229 bp, 19 predicted proteins | sample TNRBio252014_DNA_FD_185870 | JGI IMG/M metagenome (GOLD analysis project Ga0209573, IMG submission 185870) | Wastewater treatment Type I Accumulibacter community from EBPR Bioreactor in Madison, WI, USA - TNR Reactor_6/25/2014_ DNA (SPAdes)... | ecosystem: Engineered > Bioreactor > EBPR >...
TCGAAATCGTTGCCGTGCTCCAATCAGCAGGATGCGGTAGCGCGTCAGTAGGTTTCATAGCCGATGTCCCTCAAAAATTTCATCAGGTTTCTTTCAGCCATGGCAACCTCGTTCTCGGCCTTTTGCAATGCCCTCAGCGCCTCCTTCACCTCCACCCGTGGCTCCGGCTCAAACGTATCCACATAGCGCGGGATATTGAGGTTGAATTCGTTTTCCGCGATTTCATCGAGGCTCACCACCCGCGCGTGTTTGAGCAACTCATCGGGATCGCCGTACAGCGCCCCCAGTTCGCTGCCGACCTGATCCACCTCGCGCCGGTCGTCCTCCGCACGGCGGCGGGTCTCGGCGATGCGCTCGTCCCGTTCCGCCACCTTGGCGGCGGGCTTGGCGCGCTGGCTCTCCAGCTTGCGCAACGCCGTTTCCGCCTTGGTTTTCTCGGCCTGCGTCCGCAACCGCGCCAGACCGGCCCGCGCTTCGGCAATGGTGGTGTCGAGTTGGGCCAGGCGCTCGGCGTAGCCGGCATATTCCGCTTCCAGCCGTTCGATTTCTTCCTGTTCGCGCTGGTTGATCTGCTCGCGGATGCGCTGGCTGTGTTGAGCAACCAGCGCCGGCACTTTCGCCGCATCGCCGTAGGCGTGAACATGCACCAGCATTCGCATCACATCCTGCGGGCGCAGTTCGTTCTGGTTGGACAATTCGCGGTAATGACGCGCGGCATAGACCAGCAGCACCTGATCGTGCCGTTCCGGCGTCCGTTGCTTGCGCAGGATCAGCAGACAGGCCGGCACGCCCGCGCCGTAGAACACGTTCAGCGGCAGGGAAATCACGGCGTCAATCAGCCGCGCTTGCAGCAGCGCCTGCCGGATCAAATGCTCGTCGTCGGCTTTGCGGCGCTTGATGATCGGGTTGCCGTCGTCGTCGAACTCGCCGGTTTCCTCCTCCACTTCCGGCTGCCCGCGAAACAACACCCCTTGCGGGCAGACGATGCCGGCGCGGCCGGTGTCGGCGAGCGAGGCGACGATGTGCAGGATGAACGCATAATCGCCGTAACCAGCGGGCGGCGCCCGGAACGCGGTCCCGCGCCCGAAGCGGCCGAATGGGTCTTTATAGCCCTCCTTGCTGAAGACCTCCTTCTTAAGCTTGTCCTTCTTTTTCTTGTCGTCCGTCTGCTGTTCCGGCTTCAGCCACCAAAATTCATCCGAGAACGGGAAATTCGCCAGCACCAGCGAAAATGGGCGCACCTTGCCGGCTGGCGTCTTGAACGCTGGATCGGTGATCGTGCTGGTCCCCGCCGCGATGGTCGCCTCCAGGCCGTGCAACACCGAGTTGATCTTGCCGATGGCGGCGTTGCCCCAATTCATTTCCTGAGCGAAGTACTGGGCGGACGTGGCGTGATGGCCCTGCTCGCGTAGATAATCGGCCGAATGCACCAGCATCCCGCCGCTGCCGGCGGTCGGGTCGTAGATCGCATCGCCGGGACGCGGTTCGAGAATGCGAACCAGGGTATCCACCACTTCCGGCGGAGTGAAGAACTCACCCGCTTTCGCCCCGGCATCGTCGGCGAACTGCTTGATCAGATATTCGTAGGCGCGGCCCAGAATGTCGGGCGGCACGCTGCGGTTGGACAGATCGTGCTCGTCGAAATGCTGGATCAGCGCGTGCACCACCTCGTTGGGGATCAGCTTCTTGCCGCTGGCGTCGGGCGCGGGCTGGTTCCAGTCCACCGTGAACACGCCCCTGAGTTCCTCGTTGGCGTTGGCGACCGCGCGCATGGCTTCCGTGAGCTGCTGCCCGATATTGCCGGAAACCGCCAACACATCGCCCCAGCGACTGCCGTCGGGGATGTTGAAACGGTGTTCGCCGCGCGCCCGGAAGATGGCTTTCTGCGCCTCGGTGAACGCGCGGCCCTGCTGCTGTTCCAGCACGGCGATAGCCTCGTCCGCCTCGTTCTCCCATTGGTCGCACAAGCGCTTGTAGAACATCAGCGACAGGATGTAGTTCTTGTAATCCTGGCCGGCGGTCTTGCCGCGCAGGATGTTGGCCGCACCCCACAGGTGGGCTTCCAATTGTTGCTGGGTCAGTCGCATGAAGGGGGTTTGTCCATCAAGCCGGGGATTGTTTCAACTTTGTTATCACGGTGGTTATTTTAGCGCGTTTCAGCGCGACCACCGCGCTGGAAGTCCGCAAAACGGCTTGAGGTATGAAGCGTTACCGGACGGTCATGCGCTAAACTGAACGACAAATCGTGCGAGAGAACCGCGATGAGTGACAGCAAAATTGAATGGACCGAACAGAGCTGGAATCCGGTCACCGGCTGCACAAAAGTTTCGCCGGGCCGACGGCGAACAGCGTTCCGCTCACCCCGAAGCGCTGGGCCAGGATCGTGGCCAGTACGCCGACGAGCAGCGCCGCGCACAGAGTAGCCAACACGATGCCCATGCCGCCGCCGCTCATCAGGGCGGTGCGCAACGCATAGCCCAATGCGCCGATCAGCGCGCAATAGGGCAAGGCGTACTTCGGCACGTTGAACAACACTGCAAACCCCAGGGTCGCCACCGCCGCCCAGCCGCCTTTCTCGATCAACAATACCGCCAGTTCGGCGCCGCTCATAGCTGGACCTGGAGCAAGCGGACCACGATGCCCAGACCGAACCACGGCATCGATCCGCTCGATGCCCAAGCCCGGTTCCATTTGCTGCAAGCTGACCTCCACGCGGCCGGCATCGGCGCCGTGCTGGAGCAGATTGCCGCGATATTTGACCTCGCACAAGGCCGGCAACCCACCGGGTTCGCCGGTCAGCGCCGGCCGATAGCGGACCAGCACGTCGCTGCTACCGCCAGGTCGCCCGATTCAGGGCGCGGAGTTGCTGGGGAGGCTGGTATCCGCAGGCCGCTTCGGTCCCGTTCCAGAAGACGCGCGCCGCGTTCCCCGGTACGCTACCCTGAACCACCCCTCTCTTCTCTCTTAACCAACGGCTGGAGTAAGCCATGCTGACGGTGGATCATTTATTTATTGGCGCCCTTCGGACGCTGGAACCCGAAGGGCAGCGCACCGGCCTGTTCAAAGAGCCGGTAGAACGGGTCATGGTCCGGCGGTCGGGCCTGGTCGGCGACCACCAAGCGGATCGGCGCTACCACGGCGGTCCGGAAAAAGCGATGCACCAGTATCCGCCCGACCACTACCCCCGGATTGCCGCGCGGTTTCCGGCGGCGGCGCACCACGCCGTGCCCGGGGCGCTGGGCGAAAATCTGGCCAGCGCCGGGATGACCGAACACACCGTGTGTATCGGCGACCGCTACCGCATGGGCGAGGCGGAAGTGGAAGTGTCCCAGCCGCGCACGCCGTGCTGGAAGCTCAACCACCGGTTCGGCGAGGACGACCTGTCGCGGTTCGTGCTGGCCGAACGGATCACCGGCTGGTACTACCGGGTGATCCGGGAAGGGACTATCGAATGCGGCGCGGCCATCACCCTGCTGGCGCGGCCCAACCCGGACTGGACTCTCGACCGGTTCTGGACGGCGGTCAACCTGCACCGTCCGGAGCCGGACGAATTGCGGGCGCTGGCCGACGCGGTGGGCCTGACGGCCGACTGGGCGCGGCGGCTGCGCGACCGGGCCGCATTTTTGAGCCGGGGCTGAGCGGAGACGCTCGCGCCGCTGGCGCTGCCGGCGCGTTCGACCGAGGATCAGTCCCGCCCGGGGCTGGCGCTGGGATTGCGAGTGGACGGCCAGTTGATCCGCTTCCTCAACATCCATCTGAAATCCGCGTGTGTGTCCCCCCTGGAAAGCCCCGACCCCTATCAGCCGGGGACGCGCTCCAGCAATCTCTGGTGCGAGGTTAACGACGGCGCGCCCGCCAGTTCGACGCTGACGCTCCTGCCATCCCGTTGCCCCGGCGGCGGCAGCGCCCTGTGCGAAGCGGCCGGTGATTTCAGCCGAAGGCGGCGCTCCAGTTCAGGGAGCGAACGGTCGGAGCGCAGCGACACGGGGGGATTTGTTACTGCTCCACGGTGGAGTGAGTCAAGGGGGGGCGGTCGTTTTCGCATGGACTTTCCAGTGGGGTTGAGACTGCACTTGAAAGGAGGATCCCTCCGGAAAACTCGAAACCCATTGGCGACCCTCCCCGTCAGCCAGTAACAATTCTCCTCCCACGCCGCCGCGCGCCGTCAGTCCGGCCGAATCGCCCGGAACCCACAGCCGGATCCCCACTGGAATGGGGGCCGAATCCGACTGGAATACGCAGGGCGGGATTTATCGGTCATTACAGCCAGAGGATCGCCAGCCGCCGCCTGGTGCGGGCGTCGCGCGTTCCGACGGCGGCGGACGATCAAAGTGCGCGGTGGCGTCGCCTTCAACCGGAACCGTGTGCCAACTTCAGGCCGACGATCCCGGCGACGATCAACCCGACCGAGACCAGTCGCAGGACGCTGGTCGAATCGCCATAAAACAGCACGCCCACCCCGAAGGTACCCGCCGCGCCAATCCCGGTCCAGACGGCATAGGCGGTGCCGATGGGGATGTCCCGCTGGGCCAGCCACAGCAGCGCCCCGCTCGCGGTCATGCCGACCACGGCGACGATCACACCCAGCGCCAGCCGACCGGGTGTTTGCGACAGCTTCAGACCGACCGGCCAGGCGATTTCAAACAGGCCGGCGATGATCAGGTAAAACCAGGCCATACGGTTGTCTCGGGCGGCGGGTCATGGGGGTGGCGCATCCAGCGCCGTCAGCGCCTTGGTCAGGCTCAGATGAGCCGGGGATCGCGGCGGGCTGCGTAGCGGCGGGCAGTGTAAACGAAGGGCGCGTTCCAAGACCAGGCGTCGGCGCCGGTCACCCGCACCCTGCGTTCGAGCAGGTACCGGGTCGCCGCCGCGCCCATCCCGCAACTGGCCTCGACAGGGACGGGATCACGTTCAGGCCGGCCACCCGATCTTCGAGGCACGCCCAGCACGAAACGCCCTGTTTGCGGCAGGTCTTCTCAATGCTGGCGAAGGTGTCGCGGCATTGGCGCCTGACCTCGCTACGGGCGCCGGCGCTGATGCGCCGTTTCTTGACCCTGTCCCGCAGGTCGGTCTCGCCGCGGTTGTTGTGGATCGGTAAGGCGGGGCGGTCGATTACCCGGAGCGGTTCGGCCTGGTTGCGCTGGAATCCTCGAAGCACCTGATCGCAGGCCGTGCATGAACAGGGTTACCACGGAAAATCTCGTAGCGTCAGGATTCAATCATCGTCGCTGGTGACGATGAATACCTCGTCCACCTCGTTAATGTGGTAGCGCCGAGGCTTGGCGGCGACCGCGAGATCGGCCTCGCTCAGTCCGGATGTGCCGAGCATGTAGGCGCGGATGGCGGGATCGTTCGGGTTGGCTCTTTCATCCGCCAGCCATTGTCGGATTTGCGGGTCTTGCGGCTGAAAGACATGCAGTTCCCGATGGCCGCGTTGCAGCAGGGCGTAAACCGGCGGATCGCCCAGTTCGACCAGCTTGGTATAACCCATGCTTTCGTACATCCGCGCGGTTTGCTTGACGCTGGCCAGCACTTTGCCGTTGCCTTCGTAGTCGGGGCCATGCTCAAAGCGGTTGCCTTTCTCCAGCAGGTGCCGGCGCAGCGCCGCGACCGCGCCGTCAAGGCCGGTTGCTGATTGGACGGTTTTCTCGCTCATGGGTGAATCCTCCGCAAGATTATTCCACGTGGCATATTCGAAAAAGTCCGCCAAGCCCCGGAATTGCGGCCGTGGCGCCTTGGGCGGCCAGCGCGACACGTTGCGATCTCGCATCGGCGCCTGGTTTCATCGCAATCCTAGAACCAATTCAGCGACAAAACCACGCCAGCGCGCCGATTGGGCGTAACCGGCTAAGGGTGGGGCAAACAGGGCGAAGGAGGTGGTGGACGCCTTGCCCGGTTGGCCACGACGTGCTATTCGATTGATCCGTGGGCGCGCACGGTCCGGGCGGTGGTTGAGAGGCGTTTTTGCGCGGCCTTTGGTGAACCAATCGCTCGAAAAGACCCCTCATCCCCAACTCTTCATCCTTGTAACCAGAAGGGAGAGCTTTATACCTTATTCCGAGATATGGAAACCCTCATCCCACCCGAATTCCATGAATACTTTCAGCACCGACATCCAGGCTGAACTCGAAGACCGGTTGCGGTTTGAAACCCTGTTGGCCGAACTGTCAGCGCGTTTTGTCAACCTGTCCCCCGAGCGGGTGGACCAGGAAATTGAGGATGCTTTGCGCTGTCTCGTCGAGACCTTGCATGTGGATCGGTCCACCCTGGGGCGCCTGACCGAGGAGGGTCGGGATTTCGTTGTGACCCACGCGTTCGCCGTACCTGGCGTGGAGAAATTCCCCCTGTCTCCCTCGCTGGCTACCGAAGCCCCGTTGCTGTCCCGGACGCTGTTGAGCGGTCAGCCGTTCGTAATGCCGCGCCTCGCGGATTTGCCCGCCGAGGGTGAAAGGGAGCGACGGCTGTTTGCGAGTCGCCACATCAGATCGGGCATAGTGGTCCCCTTGATGGTCGGTGGCCGCGTCATCGGCGGCGTCGGTTGCAGTCTGGCGCACGGGGAGCGCGAGTGGCCGGAATCCGTGGTGCGTGGGATGCGCCTGATCGCCGACGTGTTCGCTAACGCTCTGGCCCGCCAGGATGCCGACCGGGCGTTGCGGGAGAGCGAGGAACGGATGCGGTTGGCGGCGGCGGCGGCGAATATCGGCCTGTGGGACTGGGATATTCCCCGCGACGCCATCTGGGCTTCGGAGCGGGCGCGCGCGCTGTATGGCGCCCAACCCGACGAGCCGGCAAACTTTCAACGGCTCATGGCCTGCGTGCATCCCGAGGACCGGACCCGGGTGGGCGATGCGATACGGAACGTCTTCCGCCACGGCGGCGAGTTCCGCGAGGAATACCGGGTCGTGCATCCCGCTGGCGCCGTCCGCTGGCTCCACGTCGTCGGTTCCTGCCACCTGGACGTTGGCGGCCAGCCGGCGCGGATGGTGGGTGCTTCCCTCGACATCACCGAACGCCGGGACAACGAAGCGCGCCTCCGCAACGCCTTGGAGGAAGTGCGGCGCTTGCAGTTACAACTTCAGCAGGAAAACCTCTATCTCCAACAGGAAGTGAAGTCCAGCCAGGGTCATGGCCGCATCGTCGGCCAAAGCCCGGCCATTCTGCGGGTACTAGCGCAGGTGGAACAGGTGGCCCCCACCCATTCCTCGGTGCTGCTGCTGGGCGAAACCGGCACCGGCAAGGAGTTGCTTGCGGCGGCGATCCACGAACTGAGCCCCCGTCGCAACCGGATCATGGTGCGGGTGAACTGCGCGGCGATGCCGGCGGCGCTGATCGAGAGCGAATTGTTCGGGCGCGAGAAGGGCGCCTATACCGGCGCGCTGGCCCGGCAGATCGGCCGCTTCGAGCTGGCGGATGGTTCGACGATCTTTCTGGACGAAATCAGCGAACTGCCGCCCGAGTCCCAGGCCAAGCTGCTGCGGGTGTTGCAGGAACGGGAGATCGAGCGGCTGGGCAGTCCGAAGACGGTCAAGGTGAACGTCCGGATCATCGCCGCCACCAACCGGGATTTGGCCAGGGCGGTCGCCGAGGGTCGATTTCGGGAAGATTTGTACTATCGTTTGAACGTGTTCCCGATCACCGCGCCGCCGTTGCGCGAGCGGCGGGAGGATATTCCGTTGCTGGTGTGGGCCTTCGTGGAGGAATTCTCGAAAGCCATGGGCAAGGCGGTCGAGGCCATCGCCAAATCCAGCTTGCGGGCGCTGCAACAGTATCCGTGGCCCGGCAACGTGCGCGAATTGCGCAACACCGTCGAACGGGCGATGATTCTGGCGAGCGGCCCCAACCTCGGGATCGATCCGCCGGGCGTCGTCGCGATCCCCGTGTCCCCGCGCCTCGCCACCCTGGCGGAGGTCGAGCGCGAACACATCCAGCGGGTATTGGAATCCACCGACGGGCGCATCCGGGGAGCGGGCTGCGCGGCGGAAATTCTCGGTCTCCCGCCCACCACGCTCGAAAGTCGCATGGCCAAACTCGGCCTGCGTCGCCATCCATCCCGCTAGACTCGGATATTTCGGAATTTCACGATACTGACTGGAGATAACCCATGAATCTACCTTCCTCGTCCGATCAAGAACTCGAACAGCGGTTGGCTTCCCCTTTGTTGGAGGTCTTGATCCGCGCCGGCCTGATCCTGGCCATGGTCCTGCTGTGCTACCGGGTCTTCTCCCCGTTCCTGACCCTGATGGTCTGGGCGCTGATCCTGGCCGTCACGCTCTATCCGCTCCACCAATTCCTGGCCAACCGGATCGGTGGCCGGCAAGGACTGGCCGCCACCCTGCTGGTCGTCGTGGGCGTCGCTTTGATCGTAGCGCCGACGGCGCTGCTGATGAGTTCGCTGGGCGATTCGGTGCATCAACTGGTCAACGACGTGCAGAACAACACGTTGCAGATCCCCGCCCCACGTCCCGGCGTCGAGGACTGGCCGGTGGTCGGCAAGAAGGTTCACGCCGTGTGGGCGAAGGCCCATGCGGACCTGCCGGCGCTGGTGCGGAGCCTGCAACCCAAGATCGGCGATCTGGCGAAAATGGCCCTGGGCTTCGTCGCCAGCATCGGCGGCGGTTTGTTGCAGTTCCTGGCCGCCTTCATCATTGCCGGCATCCTCATGGCCTTCGGGCAGGCGGGCGGTCGCGGCAGCCGGGCGATCTCCGCGCGCATCGCCGGCACCGCCCGCGGCAGCGAATTGGTCAAACTATCCACGGCGACCATTCGGGCCGTCGCCCAAGGGGTGATCGGCGTGGCCTTTATCCAGGCCATCATCGTCGGCCTGGCTTTGCTGGTCGCCGGGGTTCCGTGGGCAGGCGCGCTGGCGGCGATCGTGCTGGTCCTCGGCGTCGCCCAGGTGCCGGCGCTGATCGTGACCTTGCCCGCCATCATCTACATCTGGTCGAGCGGCGATTACAGCAACGCGGCGGCGGTCGCCTATACCGTGCTGCTGTTCTTGTCGGGCATGGCGGACAACGTGCTCAAGCCGCTGATGCTGGGAAGGGGGGTCGATGCGCCGATGCCGGTCATTCTGCTCGGCGCGCTGGGTGGCATGGCGACCGCTGGCATCCTGGGGATGTTCGTCGGCGCTACCCTGCTGGCGCTGGGCTATCAGATCTTCATGGGCTGGGTGGCGGCCAACCCGAACGCCGGGCCGGCTCGGGCGGAAAGCAACCCGCCGCCAGCGAACTGAATGGCCGGCCATCGTTTTGGACCGCCCACCACGGCTTCCGCGTCACCTTGATGAGGTGTCGCCTCTTTCCATGGCCGCCACCAAGTCCTTGGCGCCCGATCCCCACCGGGAGGCGACTTTGAGGGCTTCGGTGAAGGGCACGTCCAGGGGATGGACCCGTTTCCGGTCGAGAATGTAGACGGCGCCGGCAAACGGGGTGGGGATCGAAGGGACAAAAACCGTGTAGCGCCCGTCCTCGAACTCCTCAATGATGAAGGCCGGGACGAGGGCGTCTTCGATCTCGGCCAACGCCGGCTTCCAGACGGTTTCGTTTTGGCGGGTGTCCCCCGCCACCCGCTGGGTCAGGCTCCGAAAGAGCGCGTAGCCCGGGATTTTTGCGAAAAAACCTTTCTCGATCCGCTCCCGAATCCCCCGTCCTAGCCGAGTGCGGACGGCAACCCCGATCAGGAAGCAGATGATCAGCACGAGGAGCAGGGACAGGGCCTGCTCGGCGGGAAACCACTCGGGGAGAAGCTGGGCGAATGGCTGCACCAATTTCCCGACCGTTTTCATTCCCTTGAGCAGCACCAGGATGGCGAGGTAAATCGGTACGATGACGAGCAAGCCGGTAAGCACCGCTTTGGTGATGAACGCGAGAGCATTTTTCATAGGCACCACTTTTCTTCATGCTGGATTGGCTGAAAGGGCGGTGATCCTCGATCACCCTGGATCGGGGGAGTCTGCGTCACCGGGGGAAACTGATCGATGAGTCGTCGCAATTCGATCACCAGCGGCGCTAACATCCGCCTCCGACAGCGCGGCAAAAGCCGGCTCCCGGCAAGGTCGAACCTGTTGAGTCCCCCGGCAGAGCCGGGGGTTTACCCGGTATTAATTAATACTTGATCTCCCGGCCTTCCTCGCGCGACTCCTGCTTGGTGCCGCGCTTGTCCTGCCGACATTCCGCCCGGCTCTTTTCATCTCCCGCCTTGCATTCAGCCTTCTCTTCCCTTCCTTCCTGGCGGCCAGTCTGCTTCGTTTCCCGCGCTTCCTGCCGTTGCGCACCCTGCTCGGTGGCCGCATAGGCCGGCGCCGATACCCACTGCACGCCGGCGACGATGGCCAGAGTCGCTACGGTAGCCAAAAAGTTCTTGCCCATCATGATCTTCCTCCAATTCAAAAGCACAGCGACCTTCGCTTCTTGCCCGATCGCGGACCGCACGCGGCTCCGGATCGTGCCCTTACCCGGGATGTCCCGGAAATGTTGATGTAAATCCACTCCCAACGGTTTATCCCCACGGCTTTTGTCCGGTAGTCCCAAGGGAGAGAGAGGGCTAGGGTAAGGGGATAAGTCTTTGCAACCGTAACCCTCACCCTTACCTCCAACCCCGCACCCGCTAGCGGGCGCGGGGAGTGAACGGTTATCTAACAGTTATAGACCCCCGTGGCACACCGCCGCGCGGTTCTCCGGCCAACGCCCGCGACACTCACCGGCGTTAGGGGGCGGCCAACAACGGCCTCAGCCGTGGGGACGAGGCCGAACCCGGCTGGCGTCCAGGGGCGTTCGCCGACCTCGAAGCCCAAAAAACTGATAGTGGCGACCAGCAAAGCAATTCCGAAACGTTTGCGCATGATCATTTTGCTCCTTCTAATTGACGCCGAAAGATTCCAGGCAATTCATCGATATCCGGAAGATCACTGGGCTCAAGCTGTTTGGCGCCAGGGGGAGCCTGGAAGCTGAAATCGTCGGTTGCGACCTCCGTGCCCGTTTTCCATGCCCTTAGATCGATGGTGTATTGGGGCCAACCCGTAATCTGCTTGCTGGTGACAACGTAGCGGCAGGGATAGGGACGGTCTCCCTGGGCAATCCAGATCTGCCAATCCACCTCCTGGGTCCGGAAAGCCAGGTGATCGCATTCCACGCCATGGATCACACCGCTGCCCAGGTCCTTCACGTCCACAACCAGGGGCATGAGCTGACTGTAGACATCCGACATCAGCAGGTCCGCGCCCGGCAGTGGCCGATGGAATTTGTCGCGCAACTCGTCGACTAGATGATCGATCGTGCCGGGCACTTGAACCTGAACATATGCGTTCGCGTTCTTGCCAAGGAGCGACAGCGTTTTCCCGTCAAAGACCATCTCGACATTCGCAAATCCACCCGCGCGCCTGGCCCGAATCTTGTCGGGTCGGTTGAGCGTCACGGCGCCCGAGCTTGCCAACCCGAGTTTCTGTCCATCCTTGGTGACGATATCAAGATTCGTGTCGTATTCGAACGATATGGCTTTCTGCGCGGCCAGATAGTCTGACATCGCCTTAAAAAGGGCCTTGGCTTGAGCTTCGTCGGCATGGACAGCCGGCACGCTCGCTATCGCCGTCATGGCCAGGACGGCTGTCCAAGCCACGATGCTTCTCATGCGTTTCAGTACCGTGTCGTGCATGTTCCCTCCTTCAGTTTGGAAAATGGTACTTGCTGATGGGAGCGGTCCCCAGGACCGCTCGTTTGTCCTCGTGGACAGGTGCAAGGCCGCCCGCCGTCCAAGCCCTTACAGAACGGCTGACGCTACTACTGAACCGTCACTTCGACGCGCCGGTTCGGCTGATAGCACTGGATAAGTGCGGGACGAGTCTTCGCGCCTTGGGCGGCGCATTCCTCCGGCGTGACCTTGAGCTGCGTCTCGCCCCGGCCTTCGGCGCGGATGCGATCGGCCGGTACCCCCTGGCTGGCCAGATACCGGGCGACACTATGGGCGCGCCGCTCGGAGAGTTGCAGGTTGTAGGCGTCGGACCCCAGCGGATCGGTGTGACCGACAACTTGAATCGATCTGACCGAGGCGCCGCGCAAGCCTTGCGCAAAATCGTTGAGGGCCGCTTCGCCCCGCCGGGTGAGCGTCGCTTCGTTGAAGGCGAACAGGGCGTCCGCCCCCAATTCGGTCGTGCGGGCCGGTCCCACGCAGGCTTCAGCTTCCGCCGCCAGCCGGCTGGCTTCGGCCAGCAGCGCGCTCGCCTCGGCGTCCCGGCAGGCCCAGTACAGTTCCATCGCCCTCGCGGCGAGTTCCCGGGCCTTGGCGATCTTGTCGGGACAGGCGCGAGCGCCGGGTGACGCCTCCGCCCTGGTGATGATGACCTCGTAGTCCGTGATCCACTGCGGGACGTGGGCGGCACGGTCCGGTACTCCGAAATGGCTGGTGGCCGCGCACCCAGCAAGGAACAATGGAGCGGCCAGCGCGAGACCCAGTAGCTTTTTGTTCATGGATTTTCTCCCATGGGCGCCAAAGATATGGTCCGGGTCGGTGTGAAGGGGTCACAAATAGCATAGAGCATGTGCTAAGCGATTAATCATTCAACCGCCCAATTATTAGTATGGTCGTTTTTTCAACTTTAGCTATAAGGATAACCCGTCGATCGCGCCCCTGGATCAGACCAAGAGACGGAATCAGGTCGCTTGGGGTTTGACTGAATATTGGCATAGAGCCGGGTGGCTGACACTGCATGGTCAAGCTCGGCCTACGTCGCCATCCGCCTCGCCAGACTCCGATATTTCGGAATTCCACGATATTTCGGATGCTTCTTTCTTTCCCGGAATGATCTCCGATCTTGGTAAATTAAAATAACCTTTGGATTTTAAAATAACTTAATTAATCAGGTTGCGTTGAAATCACGCTGGTACGCATCCTGCTTTACCCAGCGCATGATCGAACTGCATCTTTACCTCCGGGCGCCTCCCCGGCAAACCCAGTCGCTGGTCGCCGCGTTGCAATCGCTGGCGCGGCTGGCCGGGTTGGAGCGTGGCTGTCTGGAGGCCCATGTTTTCACGGAAAGCAACGATCCCCGTCATCTCTATTACAGCGAGGCATGGGATGCGGAAGAAAATCTGCGTTCCATGTTGCGTTCGGAGCGCTTCACCCACCTCGTGGAATTGATGGAACTGGCGGCCGAGCCGCCGTTGCTGGCTTTTTGGACCATTTCTGAAACCCGGGGTCTTGAATTCGCTCGGCAGGCGCGACAGGGTCAAAGTGAAGGCGCGTTCACCTTCGATTCAGGCAATGGCTCCCATCCTGAATCGAAGGTGAACGCGCCCCTATTTCTTGGCAAAACAACCGGTCTCCAGCCTTGAAGGATGGTAACCGCGCCTGCAAGGTTCGGCCTTCATCGAAAGCTTGGCATCATCAACAAAGAGGATAACGATCAATGAATAAGCATCACGCCCGAAACTATCGCGGTTTGCTGGCCGCGAGCCTGGCCTGCGTTTTGACGACGCCCGTGTGGGCGGCCCAACCGGCGCAGACCGACCCGGTCAAGGAAGAGGTCAAGGCCGTGCTGCAAAAGCACGACGAGGCGATGGACAAACAGGATGTCAAGGCCTTGCTGGCGCTCTATGCCGACGATCCCACCATCGCGATGATGGGGACCGGCCCCAGCGAATTCTGGAAGGGCAAAGCGGAGGTTGAAACCGCTTACAAAGAATTTTTGAAGGATTTCAAGGCTGGATCGCTGAAACATCAATGCCCGGACACCTCCGGCGGCCATCAGGGCGAGGTCGCTTGGTTGGTCGCCTCGTGCAACATGCAGGACACCACCCCGGACGGCCAGAAGCGGGATTATGTGCTGAATGTCTCGGCGGTACTCAAAAAGGAAAAGGATGGCTGGAAGTTTCAGACCCTGCACTTTTCCAACCTGACCGGTAGCGATGCGCCACCGCCGGGAAGCGCGGCTCCTGCGGCCCCGAAGAAAGCCGAGTGAGCGGAGAACGGCCATGATCGATCAACTGGATACGCAGCCTCTCGAACATGCAGATGCCCCGGAAGTACAGGAACGACGCACCTTTCTGCGCGGTCTGGGCAAATGGTCGCAGGCGGTGATTGGCGGAGTGTTGCTGGGCGGTGGGTTGACCGTTTCCCATCGGGCCAGTGCCGGCGCTTGGGCTAACCGCCGTGGCGGTTACGGCGGTGGCGGCTGGATCAACGGCGGTGGTGGCGGTGGCGGCTGGATCAACGGCGGTGGTGGCGGTGGTGGCTGGGTCAACCGCCGCGGTGGTGGCGGCGGCTGGATCAATCGCTGATCCCGGTATCTTCCCCAAGGTGATTGTCGCCTCGCACATGGCCTATTTCACGGATCATGTGCGGGGCGACATCGCCCAGACTGCTCTCCAGGCGTTCGGCGGCTTTGAGAGAAGATCAACCGATGAACATCACGACCCCGAGCGAAGCCGGTTTTGCCTTTCCCCAAAGGCGCACGGTCAGCGACCAAGCCTGTGTCCCCGCCTACCTCGTCTTTGTCTGACCCGCCACCAGCGGAATAATCCCACAGTTCTTGAGGAAGTTGACCGATGACCAATTCATCCCAATCCCTCTCCACTCTCTCCACCCAACCCACCTTGCCCGCCGTCGCCCAACAGGCGGTGGATTACTGGATTGACGGCTGGCAGCGCACGATCCTGTTCTGGGACGTGTTGCGCCAGCGCAGCGACCAATACTACGCGCAGAAAGCGAAGGCAGTGCCGCACGTTCTGAGCTTCGACGCCGAGTTGGTACTGGACGGCCGCACCTTCGAGCGTCCAGTCAATTACGGGCTGGTGCGGGTCAAGCCGCCGGAAGGCGTCGTGATCAACCCGAAAAAACGTCCGTTCGTGGTGGTGGACCCGCGCGCCGGCCACGGCCCGGGCATCGGCGGCTTCAAGGCTGACAGCGAACTCGGCGTGGCGATGCGCGCCGGCCACCCCTGTTACTTCGTCGGCTTCAGCCCCGACCCGATGCCGGGCCAGACCATCGAAGACATCATGCGGGCGGAAGCGGTGTTTCTGGAAAAGGTCATCGAACTCCACCCCAACGCCGAGGGCAAGCCCTGCGTGATCGGCAACTGCCAGGCCGGCTGGGCGGTGATGATGGTGGCCGCGACCCGGCCCGAACTGTTCGGCCCGCTCATCATCCCCGGCTCGCCGCTGTCCTACTGGGCCGGGGTCGAGGGGGAGAACCCGATGCGCTACACCGGCGGCCTGTACGGCGGCAGTTGGCTGACCGCGCTCACCAGCGACCTCGGCGGCGGCCAGTTCGACGGCGCCCATCTGGTCGAAAACTTCGAGAATCTCAATCCCGCCAATACCCTCTGGACCAAGAACTACGACCTCTGGACGAAAGTGGACACCGAGGGGCCACGCTTCCTCGAATTCGAAAAATGGTGGGGCGGCCACGTCAACCTCAACGCCGAGGAAATGCAGTGGATCGTCGATCAACTGTTCGTCGGCAACCGGCTGGCCACCGCCGAAATCGTCACCAGCGACGGGGTGCGCATTGACCTGCGCAACATCCGCTCGCCGATTCTCTGTTTCTGCTCCAAGGGCGACAACATCACCCCGCCGCAACAGGCGCTGGGCTGGATCGTGGATCTGTACCAGAAGGACGACGATATCCGCGCCTGCGCCCAAACCATCGTCTACGCCATCCATGAAAGCATCGGCCATCTCGGCATCTTCGTCTCGGGTGGGGTGGCCAAGAAGGAGCATCAGGAATTCTCGTCCAACATTGATCTGATTGATGTACTGCCGCCCGGTCTGTACGAAGCCGTCATGACCCCCAAGACGGCGGAGACCGCCCACGCGGATTTGGTGAGCGGCGACTGGATCGTGCGTTTCGAACCACGCACCCTCGACGACCTGCGGGCCATCGTCCAGCCCGATCCCGAGAACGAGCGCCGTTTCGCCGCCGCGCGGCGAGTGTCGGAGATCAACCTTGGCCTGTATCGCACCCTGTTCCAGCCCTTCGTCCAGGCGTTCGCCAGCACGCAGACCGCCGAATGGCTGCACCAACTCAACCCGTCCGAGCTGCCCTACGAACTGTTTTCGGACCGCAACCCGCTGATGCGGCAAATCGCTCAACTGGCCGAGCAGGTCCGCCAACAGCGCCAGCCCACCGCGCCCGACAATCCCCTGCTCCAGGTACAGGCCATGATCTCGGATGGAATCATCGCCGCCCTGGACGGCTATCGCGATCTGCGGGATCGCAGCATGGAACAGATCTTCCTGGCGATCTACAGCGCGCCGCTGTTGCAGGCGCTGGTCGGGTTGCGGGCCTCGGACGAGCCACCGCGCCGGCATCCGGGTCTGGAACCGGAGCAGATCGCCTTCGTGCAACAGCGCATCGCCGAACTCAAGGCGCGTCTCGCCGAGGGCGGGCTGCGCGAGGCGACGATCCGCGGGTTGGTCTACATCGGTCTGGCTGGACCTGGGGTGGATGAACGCGCCTTTGAAGTGCTGCGCCAGATGCGCGCCGAACAGGGTGGCCTGACCTTGGAGGAATTCAAGCAAGTGCTGCGCGAGCAGTTCTTTAGCCTGTTGCTCGACCGCGACGGCGCGCTGGCCGCGATTCCCAAGATGCTGCCCGCCGACGCGGCGGTCCGGGCGGAGGCGCTCGGCAAGATCCGCCAGGTGGTGTCCGCCGTCGGCGAAGTCAGCGGCGAACGGGCCGAACGGCTGGCGCGGATCGAGAAGTTGTTCCAGGCCGTCGAACCGGCCCAACCGGGCGCGGGCAAGGCCGGTTGATTGCTACCGAACAGAGGACCCCATCATATGGAACGCAAGCACGAGAAATACGAACGGCTGATCGCCCGATGCAAGGCGCTGACCCCAGTGCCGACCGCCGTCGCCCACCCCTGCGACGAGAGTTCGCTCAAGGGCGCGGTGGAAGCGGCGGAACTGGGCATCCTGCAACCGATCCTGGTCGGCCCGCGCGCCAGGATCGAAGCCGTGGCGGCGCAATTCCAGCTCAACATCTCAAGCTACGAAATCGTGGACGCGCCGCACAGCCACGCCGCCGCCGATTTGGCGGTGCAACTGGTGCGCGAGGGCAAGGCCGAACTACTGATGAAGGGCAGCCTGCACACCGACGAGTTGATGGGCGCGGTGGTGCGAACCGGGACGGGACTGCGCACCGAACGGCGCATCAGCCACGCCTTCATCATGGACGTGCCGAACCTGGACCGGCCGCTCATCGTCACCGATGCGGCGATCAACATCTTCCCGACCCTGGAAGACAAGATTCACATCGTCCAGAACGCCATCGACCTCGTCCGCGCTCTGGGTTTCGACCAGCCGAAAGTCGCGATCCTGTCCGCCATGGAAACGGTCAACCCCAAGGTGCCGTCCACGGTCGAAGCCGCCGCCCTGTGCAAGATGGCCGACCGCAAGCAGATCACCGGCGGCATTCTGGACGGCCCGCTGGCGCTGGACAACGCCATCAACCTCGCGGCGGCCCAGATCAAAAAGATCGACTCGCCGGTCGCCGGACTGGCCGACATCCTGGTGGTGCCCGATCTGGAAGCCGGCAACATGCTGGCCAAGAGCCTGAGCTTCCTGGCCGACGCCGACGCCGCCGGGATCGTGCTCGGCGCACGGGTGCCGATCATCCTGACCAGCCGCGCCGATTCGGTGACGACCCGGCTGGCCTCCTGCGCGGTGGCGGCGCTGGTCGCCCAGGCGCGGCGGGAAAGCGCAAGCAAGGCGGTGGCGTGATGAGCGACGCGATTCTGGTGGTCAATGCCGGCTCGTCCAGCATCAAGTTCTCGGTGTTCCTGGCACAAGGCGACGCGCTCGACCTGCTGCTGGGGGGGCAAATCGAGGGTCTCTACACCACGCCCCGGTTCAAGGCCAGGGACGCGGCGGGCGCGGTCGTCGGCGAACGACAATGGGCGGCGGGTGAACCGTTCGGCCACGACGGCGCCATCACCTATCTGGCCGGTTTTCTGCGCGAGCAACTCGGCGCGCACCGGCTCGTCGCCGTCGGCCATCGGGTGGTGCACGGCGGTCTCGACTACGCGGCGCCGGTCCGGCTGACCGCCGAGATCGTCGGCCACCTGGAGCAATTCATTCCGCTAGCGCCGTTGCACCAGCCCCACAACCTCAAGCCGATTCGGTTGTTGCTGGCCAACCGGCCGGAATTACCGCAAGTGGCCTGTTTCGACACCGCTTTCCATCGCCGCCAGCCGGAGGTAGCCCAGGCGTTCGCCTTGCCGCCCGAAATCACCGAGCGGGGCGTGCGGCGCTACGGCTTCCACGGCCTTTCCTACGAGTACATCGCCTCGGTCCTGCCCCAGGTTGACGCCCGCGCGGCGGCGGGCCGCACCGTGGTGCTGCATCTGGGCAACGGCGCCAGTCTGTGCGCCATCCATAGCGGTAAAAGCATGGCCAGCACCATGGGTTTCACCGCCATGGACGGACTGCCGATGGGCACCCGCTGCGGCAACCTTGACCCCGGCGTGGTGCTGTATCTGGTGGACGAGTTGAAGATGGATGCCCGCGCTATCGAAAAGCTGCTCTACCAGCAGTCGGGTCTGCTCGGGGTGTCGGGCCTCTCCAGCGACATGCGTACCCTGCTGGACTCGGCCGAGCCGAAAGCGCAATTCGCGGTGGAGTTGTTCGTTTACCGCATCGGCCGGGAACTGGGTTCGTTGGCGGGCGCGCTGGGCGGACTCGATGCTATCGTGTTCACTGGCGGCATCGGCGAACACGCCGTAGCGATTCGGGAGCGGGTCTGCCACGCCGCCGCCTGGCTCGGGGTGGAACTCGACCCCACCGCCAATGCCGCCGGCGGTTCGCGCCTCAGCACGGCGGCCAGCCGGGTTTCGGCCTGGGTCATTCCCACCAATGAGGAGCTCATGATCGCCCGCCATACCCGGACGCTGATCGCGGCCGGTGCGCCGCGCTAAATGGCACCGGGCCGGGATAAGGTGATTTCCCGAAATAATCCTACCTGCATAGTTTCTACTCGGTTCGGTAAGGTCTTTGTCGGAAATCGCCTAAAATTACGGTAGCGGCTACTACCAGCCGCACTTCGGCAACAACGGCGTGTACTACACGGCCGTGGCCGATCCATTTTGATCCAACCCACTCCAACCCACCCCAACCTGAGGAAAGCAAGCCATGAAGAGAGTATACTTTTAATTAAGCCAGATTTTATCTTTTAGTTGCTTTGTTTTATGGTATTCCGAAGATTAATCCAGGGTCTGGAGGGCGCGCCATGATTCGACT
>Ga0209573_1003108_pt1 | contig 19229 bp, 17 predicted proteins | sample TNRBio252014_DNA_FD_185870 | JGI IMG/M metagenome (GOLD analysis project Ga0209573, IMG submission 185870) | Wastewater treatment Type I Accumulibacter community from EBPR Bioreactor in Madison, WI, USA - TNR Reactor_6/25/2014_ DNA (SPAdes)... | ecosystem: Engineered > Bioreactor > EBPR >...
AGATTGGCGACATCCAGCGCGGGCTGGAGGGACTCGCGCAGCAGTCCATGACGGATGACTTCAAGGCAGGGCTGCGCCAGCAGGCGAATCTGGCGGTGCAGAACCAGCAGGCGGCCCAAAATGTGGCCCCGCCTGTGCCAGCGCAAAATGTCGCGCCGCCGCCGATCGAGCAGCGTGTGCCGCTTAATGAACTGCCGCCGCCTGCGAGCAAGGTCGGGGCGGCTGGCAACGGAGCGCCGCCGATCGAGCAGCGTGTGCCGCTTAATGAACTGCCACCGCCTGCGAGCAAGGTCGGGGCGGCTGGTAACGGAGGGCCGCCGATCGAGCAGCGTGTGCCGCTTAATGAACTGCCGCCGCCTGTGAGCAAGGTAGGGGCGGCTTCCAATGGTCCGCCGCCCATCGAAGCACGCGTTGCGCTGAAAGATCTGCCGCCGCCGGTGGATGTGGACAATTCCAAGGTGGCAAAGACGAACATTCCCTCCAAAACAGTGGCGGCTGAGCAAGCCAGCCATGAGAACGGGCTGGAATCTCAGGAGCCAGAACGTCTTGCTCCCACGACAGAGCTTCCCACGCATGGGGTTGAGTCAAGCAGCAGCGCCCAGACACAGGCACCCAAAAGAAATAGCGTGGGAGACGCGCTCAAGCGCAGCGCCAGCCTGCCAGACCTCAACACCTTGCGTCAAGGCAAGGCACTGGGCGCGGAAGGGCCTGAAGGTGAAAAACCTGAGGTGAAAAAGGACAATAGCCTCCGTGCCAGCGGCGGCTGGCAGTCGGCAAAGCCCAGCGGCCCCGCTCGTCCGGCTGGTTCGCTCAAGAGTTCCCAGAGCTAGCCGCTCACTGCCGCGCCCGCCTATCTTTGCAAAACGAAGGTGACACCGTCCCTCCTGGCCGGTAAATTACGGCCCCACTGATTCCACTTCGTCGTCTCTATGGACACCACGCCTTCCCTCCATCCTGCGGATGACTTTGACCAGACCATCAAGGTCAAGACGCCCGCCGCTGGCGCGGTCTATTTTAACCGCTACAAGCTCACGCGTGTGCTTGGACGCGGCGGCATGGGCGTGGTGTGGCTGGCGGATGATTTGAAGCTGGAGCGGCCAGTTGCGCTGAAGTTCCTGCCCAGCCTCATCGGCCAGGACGCCGCCGCCTTAAAGGAGCTCAAGACCGAGACACGTCGCGGACTCGATCTCTCCCACCCGCACATCGTCCGCATCTATGATTTCGTCGATGACGACAACAGCGCTGCCATCGCCATGGAGTACATCGACGGGCGCACGCTCTCCGATCTCCGAGCCACCACCGAGCACGGGGTCTTCACCGCCGAGCAGATCGCGATCTGGCTGCCTGGGGTCTGCGAGGCTCTGGATTACGCGCATTTTCAGCGCAAGCTCGTCCACCGCGATCTCAAGCCCTCGAATATCATGACGATGAAGGCGGATGGCATTGCCAAGATCGCTGACTTTGGCATCGCACGCAGCATTTCGGACACGATGAGCCGTGTCTCCATCTCCCAGCTCGGCATCAGCGGCTCGCTGCCCTACATGAGCCCCCAGCAGGCTATGGGAGACCACCCAGCGCCCACGGACGACGTGTATTCTCTCGGTGCCACCATTTACGAGCTGCTTTCCGGCAAGCCGCCCTTTTATCGGGGCGACATCTCCTCTCAACTCACCTCCAAAATCCCTCCGACGATCATCGAACGCCGTGATGAGCTGGAGATCAAGGCAAGCGACTCGATTCCCAAGGAGTGGGAGGCTGTCATCGCCGCCTGTTTGCAAAAAGACCCCGGCCTGCGCCCGCCCAGCGCCGGGAAGCTGTTGGAGCTTCTCGGACTCACCGGTGGCACTAGCAGCACCACGAAAACTTATTTCCAACCTGGTGCCGCACCCACCGCCGCCGCGCCCGTGGTGGCGAAGCCTCCGGTGGCCGCCAAAAGTCATCTTCTTGTGTATGCCGCCGCTGCGGTGGCCGTGATCGCATCAGGCGCGGCCATCTATTTCAAATCGACCCCGCCTGCCGTGGTGGCCGCTGCTCCGGCTCCTATCACGCCGGCACCGGCAGCCGCACCTCCCCTTGTCGTCCCGTCGCCTGCGCCAGTGACCGCTGCCACATCGCCTGCGCCGGTCATGGCCGCGCCGGCAACAGATGGCGTACCTCCGCCTTTGGCCAATGCTCCTGCGCAGCCGCTGTCCGCGATGATCCAGCCGCCCGTGTCTGATCCGCCAAACGGTCACTGGCCCTTCGCGGCGATTTTTCCCACACCGCCGCAGGCCGCTTACTCGGAGAACGGCCGCCGTCGTCTGTTGTATGAGGCGCAGGGAGTTTTGAAGCAAAAAGACCTCTACAATTCCACTCAGGACGGCAAGGAAGGGAAGGGTACCCACAACGCCATCGTGCTGTTCCAGGCGAAAAACGGCCTCGTGCCGAATGGCCTGCTCGACGGCGCCACACTCACGGCCATGGGGCTTGCCGCTGCGGCGGATGATCCTGAATGGCGGCATGTCCCTTCCGTCACTCCGTCCTATCGCAGAAAAGCCACCACCGTGGAGGAGCCGAACATGCTCCAGCGCGCTGGTCAGTCCATCGGGCGCTTCTTCAAGCGCGATTGAGCGGCGGTTTAAATTGGGTGTTGTCACAGGCGGCCTGCATTCAGGCTACTGAATGAGTATGCCTGACCAACCCCAACCCGCCCGTGTCGTTCGTAACCGCAGCTTGCTCGCCCTTTTGATCATTCTTCCGTGCTGTGTCGCCGGAGTGCTTTGGTTGTACCGGCCGCTACAGCCACGCTTTAAAGAGCGCCAGCGTGAACAGCCTGCCGCCAGCACCTATTCTCACAGCCCGGGCGATCACTCAAAGTCATCTGTGCTGAAGGACCAGTGCCGCAAGATCACCAGCGCCTTGCGTGATTTCCGGTCACGTCAGGGACACTATCCGCTGCCGCCAGAAATCGTGCCGGAGGAAACAACGGCCTATCCCATCAACAGGGACATGTTTGCCGCGGTCAGCGGGGGCAATGCCGCGCAGGTCGATTACTTCAAGCCTTGGGCGCTGTCCGCTCAAACTCTGGCCGAACTCAAACAAGGCCGCTTTTTTGTGAGTTTCGATTTCAACGACGACTCGCATGTCCCCGATCCTGCGGGATCGGCACAGGCCATCGGGCAGGATGTGTTGGTCTGGCATGCCGGCGAGGACGGCGATCCGCAAACCTGGGCGGACAATGTGTTTGGCTGGATTGCCAAGTAGGTTCAGGGTTCCAGGTTCAAAGTTCACGGGGTCTTGGGCGCTTGCGGCCGGGAAGCCTTCCATGCCTGATGTTTACCCGCCCATTCAGCCTGTCGTTGTTCGTCGGCGAGCGGGGACTGGGCCTTGGCGGTGAGTTTCCAGAATTGGTTCATGCTGACGAAGATCAGCTCCTCTTTCTCACGCGGGCGGCCGGTTGAAGTCTCGGCGAACCAGTCTTCAGCGGCGGTCTCGTATTCGGCCAGCGCCTCCTCAAACTGGCTGCGCGCGGTCAGCAGATCCCCCAGACGGCGATGCAGCTCTAGCACGCGCCACTTTTCCGCCTTGGTCTGTTCGAGTGCGACGATGGCGTCACGCACGGCCTGCTCAGACTCGCGAAACTGGCGCTTGATGCGCAGGGTTTCACTCAGGGCGATCCAGGCGTCCGCCAGCCGTGTCTCATGCCCTGCGGTCTGCGCCATGGCCAGGGCGCGTCTGGCGGCCTCCTCGCCGCCGGGGCAGCCCGGAATCCGGCAGGCGAGCATGGCATGCTCGATCAGCGCGTTGAGCAGTTTTGGATGCCCGGTCGTCGCTTCTTCCTCAAACAGCGCCAGCCGCTCGGCAGAGGCCGCGAGCGCTTCCTCAAACGGCTCGGCTCTTCGCTCGAAGCCCGCCAGGGTGGTGAGCAGGTAGGCGCGGAGGCCGGTGTTCTCCTTGGTTTTGGGCAGCAGTTCCAAGGCATGCCGCAAAACCTTCCCCGCCTCATCGGGGCGCCCGCTGGCCTTCAAAATGTCAGCCTGGTCCCGCAACCACATGGCAGCGTCGGCGGGGTCAGACTCGCCCTTGGCTTGGATGACCTCCGCCATCAGTGCCACGGCTTCGGGGTGCTGTCCCGCGCGTGCCAGCGCCCGTGCCAGTTCCTTCCGCGCCAGCAGTCTTTGCTGGCGTGTTTCTTCATGGGTGTCCGTCAATGCTTCATAGCCCTTCACCGTCTGCCGCAGCAGTTCCACAGCCGTTTGGGGATCTCCCTGTCCGATGGACTTCCAGCCCAGGGCGTAAAGCGCCTGGAGCGTGGCGAGCGAGTGCTCTCCCTGGGTCTGCTTCGTCAGTTCCCAGCGGCGGCGATACCACGGTAGCGCACGCGCATGCTCCTCCAGCGCGGTGTAAAGCTGCCCGAGCTGATGGGCGAGCTGCAGCTCGGCCTCCGGCTGGTTCGCAAAGCGTGACATCCCTGCCGCGCACTCATCCGCCAGATTGCGCAGCATCTGGGTGTTCATGCCTGCCTCCGCATGCTTGCGGGCATTGCCCAGCAGCTCCTTGAGCTGGGCGCTCACCTGCCGGGCCAGATCAGCCTCGCTCAGCGCCACCTGCCGCTGCGCCTCCTCGCGCTTCAGCGCCCATGCGGTGGCCGCGAGGCCGCCTGCCAGCGACACCAGCACCGCCGCTGTCATGGTCACGGTGCTGTGGTGTCGTGCCAGCCACTTTTTAAGCCGGTAAGCCGCTCCCGGAGGTCCGGCGACGACTGGCTCATGGTTCAAGTGCCGCCGCACATCGTCCGCCAGAGCCTGGGCTGTGGCATAGCGCTGCTCGCGGTCTTTTTGCAGGGCGCGTAGAACGATCCAGTCCAGCTCTCCGCGCAGCTCGCCCGCCAGTGACTTCGCGTCTGCCGTCTGGCTGCGGAGCGCCCGGCGGCTGGGCGGCTCGATTTCGAGTTCCCGCACACGCTGCAGCAGCACGGGCAGCGGGGAGTCATCCGCCCCGTCGTCCACGAGCGGAGTCGTTCCGGTCAGCAGCTCATACAGCAGCACCCCCAGCGCATAGACATCCGCCCGCGCGTCCACTTCCTCCCCCGTCAGTCCCGCCTGCTCCGGGCTCATGTAGCGCGGCGTGCCCAGCACCATGCCGCGCAGGGTCACATCCTGCCCGATGGCGAGTTCTCCCTCCAGCGCCTTCGCGATGCCGAAATCAATCACCTTCACCACCGGCTTCCCGTCCACCTGCGTCACCATCACATTGGAAGGCTTCAGGTCACGATGCAGGACGCCTTTTTGATGCGCGTGCTGCACGGCCATGCAGGCCTGGAAAAACACCTCCAGCCGCTCGTGCAGCGGCGGCTGCGTTTTTCTGCACCAACGTGTGATGGCGGCGCCATGCACCACCTCCATCACAAAAAACGTCCGCCCGTCCGGCAGCTCGCCTGCGTCAAACACTCCCGCGATGCCGGGGTGCTCCATCAGCGCTAAAACCTGATGCTCGCGGTTGAACCGTGCCGAGATGGGCTGCGACAGCAGTCCTGGCCGGATGATTTTGACCGCCACCTCACGCCTCACCGGCGCGGTCTGCTCGGCGCACCACACCTGGCCCGTCCCGCCTTCCCCAAGCACTGATTTAAGCTCATAACGGCCTGCGATCACCAGTCCCGGAAGCTCCGGGCTTGGCTGGCAGTCCTCCACCTCATCGAGTGTTTCCTCATCTGCCATCGCCAGGTCATAAAAAGCCTGGGAAGGATGCGTCTTGGAGGAGTTTCCGTTGGGTGTCATGGTGGCCGCTGGGCGACAATAGCAAGCCTTGCATTCGATCAATGCTTGATTCTCGTCGCGCACCCTCACTTTGCCAGCGACCCGCAGATAATCTCCTCATCGTTGCGCATGAAGACACATCGGTTCGCGAAAGCAGGATGCGACCACACGACAGCCCGGCGCGGATCGGTGGTGGTTGGCTTGAGCAATTTGGCACGGCTGACCTCCTCGTAGCCTTGCGGCGTCATTTTCGCGATGATGAGCTCCCCCAGTTCGTTGGATAAGAAGAAGCGTTCCTCATGCTTGATGATGAAAGCGTTCGCCCAGCGAACGGGCGGGCCGCCGGTGGTCGCGGCGAAGGTTTCCCAGACGCGCTCGCCAGTTTCGAGCTTGAGGCAGCGGAGCTGACCGTAGCTGCACACGCCGTAGATGTGGCCGTTTTCGATGAAGGGCGTGCTCATGAGGCTGTGCAGAGTGTCGGTGTTCTTTTCGCTGAAGCTTTTGCCTTCCCATTGCAGCGTGGCGGTAAGTTTCGTGGCGTCGAGCTTGAAGCACTTTGAACTGGTGTAAAACGAGCTGAACAGGAGCAGATCTCCCGCGAGTCGTGGTGTGGCGACCGTGAGGCCGAAGCGCACCTCCCATGGATAGGACCAGAACACTTTGCCGGTGGCGGGATCGAGCGAGTTCACGGCCTGCGGATGCCAGAGGATGAGTTGTTTCGTGCCACCGGCCTCGATCATCGTTGGCGGGCAGTAACCGGGCTCGCGGGCATCAAGAGCGCGCCAGAGTTCTTTGCCGGAATCCTTGTCAAAAGCCACCGCGACACTGCCAGGGCCGCCAGCGAGGCAGATGAGGCGTTGTCCATCAAGCAGCGGGTGACCGGCGAAACCCCACTGCGGTGTTTTGGCTCCGTAGTCTGCTCTAAAATCGTGCGACCAGAGAACTTGGCCGTTTGTGGCATCCAGACAGAACAGATTTCCCTCCGCGCCGAGTGTCCAGACCTTGCCATCGCTCACCAGCGGCGTGCAACGAGGGCCGGTGGAGTAGCTCATCGTGTAAGTGCAGTCGTAACGATGCTCCCAGATCTGTTTGCCGCTTGCCGCGTCGAGGCAAAGCACACGTTCTGTGCCGGGAATGATGCCACGCGCAAAGGCATTGCCTGGAACGCTCGTGTTCGCCGCCACCTGGCGGTCCATGAGATACACTTTACCATTTGCGATGGCCGGGCCGGTGTAACCACCGCCGATCTTCACGCGCCAGAGCACCTTCGGCCCGTCTTCGGGAAACTTTTCGACGATGCCGGTTTCACGCCACACGCCATCTCGTTGCGCACCGAGCCACTGCGGCCAGTCGTCGGCATGAAGAGTGGTGCCAAGAAGGAGCAGAAGCAGGATGCGCATGGACAAACAAACTCACCATCATGAATCATGTTGCAGTCGATTTCATGCCTCGCAGGTTCAACACCCATGATGAACCTGCCCGACTCACAACGACTCCACGGCCTCGTGACCGCCACGCACACACCGTTTCATGCGGATGGCTCCTTGAACCTCGATGTGGTGGAGAAGCAGGCGGCGTTTCTGCTTTCAAAGCAGGTGACGGCCGTCTTCATCGGCGGCAGCACGGGGGAAAGCCACTCGCTGACTTTGAACGAGCGCCAGTTGCTCGCGAAATGCTGGATGGCGGTCACGAAGGGCACCGACATGCGGGTCATTGTGCATGTGGGGGCAAACTGCGTCGCGGATGCGAAGGCGCTGGCCGGGCAGGCAGAAGAACTCGGCGTGGCGGCCATCGCCGCGCTGACGCCGATGTATTTCAAACCGAAGAACGTCGAGGTGCTGGTCGAAACGATGGCGCAGATCGCCGCCATGGCACCGGAGACACCTTTCTACTACTACGATATCCCGTTGCTCACCGGGATGAATCTCCCGATGCCGGACTTTCTCAAGCAGGCGCGGGATCGCATCCCGACGCTGGCGGGGATCAAGTTCACCAACTCCGACCTCATGGCCTACCAATATTGTCTGCGTGCTGACGGTGGTGCCTGGGATGTGCCGTTCGGCTTCGACGAGCACATGCTCGGCGCTCTCGCGATGGGTGCCAAAGGTGCGGTGGGCAGCGGATTCAATTTCGCCGCGCCGATTTACACTCGATTGCTCGCCGCATTCGCTCAGAATGATTTCGCCGCCGCGCGCACGGAGCAGTTCCGCGGCGTTCAAATCATCAGCCTGCTGGCCAGCTATGGCTACATGGGCGCGGCGAAGGCGGTGATGGCGATGCTTGGCGTCGATGTCGGTCCGGCACGGCTGCCAAACGCGACGCTCACTGCCTCACAGAAGGACAAACTGCACGGCGAACTCGAAGCGATGGGATTCTTCGAGTGGGTGATGTGATCGCGCGGTTCAGCGTGTCACGCGAAACAGTGGCGTCGGCAGGCGTTCACTGGTGAACCAGATCGTCCGGCTGTCGGCGTCGTAGCAGACGCCCTCCATCTGGCCGGTGAGCTGCGGCAGGATGCGCACGGGCGGCGCTTTGAGCGCCTCGGCCAGCGGCTTGTCCTTGGGCAGAGACCATTCATAGAGGCTGCTGTAGGTGGAGACGAGCATGCGTGAGGCGTCGGGTGAAAAACCGGCGGAGGTGGTCATGCAGTTGTCTTGCGGCCGTTTGCCGACGCGAATCAAGGATGGGAAGACCAGGGTGCTGATTTTCTCCAGTCTCATGCTGGTGTCGTCTTTCAGCGTTTCTGGAAAGGCGTAGAGCGTGCTCGGGCCGTCGTCGCTCTTGGTCAGAATGTACAACCTGCCTGTCTGCGGATGCACGAGCAGGCTTTCGGCGTTGTGTTTGCCATCGGGATAATAAACGCGCCAGAGTTTCGGCACGGTGCTGATGGTTTCCTCGACGGTTTTGCCAGACGCGTTGACCTCAGGCTCGGGAATCTGATAGATTTGAAGGGTGGGTCGGATGCGGAGGTTGTCACCGATGTCAGCGATGAACAGGACGGGCGCGCCTTTCTCGTCCTTGCCCAGGGCGATGTCTTCCCAGTCAAAGTTCGCCGCGTCACGCACGCGCACTTTGGCGCGGGTTTTGCCGGAGCGGTCGATGGCAAAGACGCAGGGCTCGCCGCCGGAGTCGTTGAGAGTCCAAAAAATCGAAGGGGCGCGTCCGCTGAGGCAGAGGCCGGAGCTTTCCTTGAGGCGTTTGTCCTCAAGGATGGCCACGCGCTCGCTCGTGCTCGGCACGGGCGTCTCCGGCCAGGCGGTTTGCGCGTGGACGCAGACTGCCAGCAGCCATGAAATGAGCAGGGCGGCTTTCATGGCTCTCAACCAAGAGGAGTGGCTGGAACAGGCAGCAGGCGGCTGTGATGATAATTCACGCGGTTGAGGAACCAGCGCCAAGTCGGGCCGGGGCGACCGTTTTCCAGCAAGAAGTGTGGGCAGTCTTTGTTCGGTGGGTTCAGTCCTTTGCGCGGCCAGTGGTAATGGCCCATGACGTGGCTGAGCGGAATGTCATAAGCCCGCATGAGGTACGCGGCGAGACGCGCCGTGCGGTCGATCGTCTGGCCGATGTCGTTGCCGCTGTGCTCGCACATTTCGATGCCGATGCTGTAGTTGTTGCCGGGGCCGTCGAAGTCGGCATGCTCGCCCTGCTCGCGGCAGGGCAGGTGCTGGATGGCGATGTCCTCCTGCACGGTGAAGTGCCAGGTGAGAAAGCCGATGCGGTTGCCGCCGGGGCGCTTCGTGGCGCGCAGTGCGCCGCGCTTCAGCGCCAGAGCGTGGTTGTAGGCGTTGCCAGTGTAGTTCTGCGTGCTGTGAATGGTGATGTAGCGCGGACGCATGGGCCGGAAGTAACGTCGGCCCACCGTGCCGGGCGGAATGAGGTCCAGCTTCACGCGCGCCTCGGCCAGAAGCTGGTCCGGCGTCACCTGCGGCGGGCCGTTTTGGAAACGCGACTCCCAACGGGCAATGCGCGAAGTGTCGTAAGTGGCGCAAGCCACGACAATGAAGGCGAGAATCAGCGGTATAAAAAGAGCGGTGTTCCGGCGCATGCTTCTGTTTAACGTCTCAGGTCCAAAGTTCAATGTGCAAGGTTCAAAGTTTGCGGCGCAAAATGTGCCGTCCGCCCAGTCCTTCGGCATTGTGAGCCGCCAGACGACTCGCGTGAGCCGCGCAGCGCTCCAGCGGCCACTTTGAAAGCCAGCCGTGCAAAAACGCGCCATGAAACACATCCCCGCAGCCAGTCGTGTCGATCAGCGGCTCCGCTTTGAACGCTGGCTGATGAAAATGCGTGCCATCGGGCGTCCACACATGGCTGCCCTGTGTGCCATCGGTGATGACGAGCAGCCTGGCGGGCGGCTGGAGGAATTTCGCGGCCATTTCAGTCAGATATGTGCTCCCGGAGCACTTTTCAGCGAAATCGCGCGAGACGATGCGCACATGGCTGGCCTCGAACAAATCCCGAATCGACTCACGGAAGCGTCCCGCACCGCCGTCGAAGGAAATTTCGATGTTTTGCGCCTGCGCCTGCCGCACGGCATCACGACAAGTGCTTTCATGCCGTCCGTTGATGTGGAGCAGTCGAGCGCCATCGAGCAGTTTCGGCTCAAACACTGGCTCTGGAGTCGATGATGGCATGAAAACGATCTGCCGTGCCCCGTCATGCTGGCGCACCAGAATCACAGCGTGAGCGGGTTCGCCATCCACGAGGGTGCATTCATGTCCATACGCTTTCAAAACGGCCAGCGCAGTCGCCACCGGGCCGCCCTTGTCCTTCGCGTGTGCGGCGGCCTCCGCCACATGTTCCTGCGCGCTGAATTTCGGCACGATGAAGAACTCGTCCCGTGTTTCCGCGCCGATGCCAATCACCTTGAAAGAACCTGCTGTCATGCGGCGGCATGATTCGCGTGATTTCGTGATTGTCATCCTCGGGCATGTCATTCAACATCCGCGCTTCTCATGAGTACCACGAACGCACCCAATCCCGACCTGCCTTGGCACAAGCAACTCAATCCGTACCACTGGTTTGTTTTCTTTGTCGCCTCTGCCGCTTGGTGCTTCGACTGCCTCGACCAGCAGCTTTTCATCCTGGCGCGTGACAACGCGCTCAAGGCGCTCGATCCGACGGGTGATCAGGCGAAGCTCAGTGGCATGGCGATGGCTGTCTTCGTGGCAGGCTGGGCCACTGGCGGCCTTATCTTTGGTGCTGTCGGCGACCGGATCGGCCGCGCGAAGACCCTGGCGCTGACGGTGCTCATTTATTCGGTTTTCACCGGCTTGTCGTCTTTCGCTGCGAATGCGGACCAGTTCATGATTTATCGTGCGCTCACCGGTCTGGGTGTCGGCGGCGTGTTCGGCCTAGCTGTGGCGCTGGTGGCGGATTCTCTGCCAGACACCGCCCGCGCCAAGGGCCTGGGCATGCTCCAGGCGCTCTCCGCCGTCGGCAACGTCACCGCAGGTCTCTGCGCCATGGCGGTTTCCGACGTCGATCCGAACGTGTCGTGGAAATACTTGTTCTGGATCGGCTCCGTGCCGGCCTTTCTGTGCATCTTCATCATGCTGCGGCTGAAAGAGCCTGAGAAATGGGTCGCCGCCAAGGCTGCTAGCCGTGAGGTCGGCGGCAAGGCGATGGGATCTTACGCCAGCCTCTTTGGCGAGGCACGCTGGCGCACGCCGGCCCTGTTTGGCATGCTGCTGTGCGTATCCGCCGTGATCGGCCTGTGGGGCATCGGCTTCTTCAGCAACAAGCTGACCGCGCCTGCCATCGCCGCCGCGCTGGCGGAGCAGAATGTGCCTGCTGACAAGGTGCAAGCCGCCAAGCAGTGGTGGGCCGCCGCGAACCTCATCGTACAAAACGTGGGCGCTTTCTTCGGCATGCTCTGTTTCAGCAAAGCGGCTTCCCACTTCGGCCGGAAGCCGGTTTTCGCCGTGGCCTTCATTGCCGCGATGGCCTCCACCATCTTTTTCTACCAGTACTTTAAGACCACCACGGACATCTGGATGAGCTTTGTGATGGGCTTCTGCCAGCTCTCGATCTTCGCCGGCTTCGCCATTTACCTGCCGGAGCTTTTCCCCACACGTCTGCGCAGCACGGGCACGAGCTTCTGCTACAACGTCGGCCGCTTCATCGCCGCCAGCGGTCCCATCACGCTTGGCGTGCTGGCATCCAACCTCGCCAAAGACGCCAAGGCTGCGCTGCCCGCCATTCCAGAGGAAGCCGCGCGCAAAGTCGCCGAGGCTGCCGCCGAGCTGGATGCCTTCCGCAGCGCCGGCACCTGGATGAGCCTCATCTTCTTGCTCGGCCTCTTCGCGCTGTTCTTCCTGCCAGAAACCAAAGGCCGCCCGCTGCCGGAGGATTGAGGCGCGGGAAATGCCGTTTGCCGGATCAGGGCAAAGCCGTTACTTTCAAATCATGCAAACCAACGCTGAACCATGCCTGGAAACGAAGCCGCAACAGGCGACGAAGCCCCGCAAGGTCTTCCAGCCGATCAAACCGTGGACCACCCGCGAAGAAATGGCTGCCCTGGTTTCCAGGCAGCCCTTGATGTCCTGGGAGGAGAAGGTGGCGCAGATCAACCGCAGCCTTGGACGCCCGCAGGGTTCGCCGTAGAGCGTGACAGGCAGATCGCGCTGCTATCAGACTGGGTAACGGATGAAAATCTGTGGCTCACAGCCGTCGAACTCGGACAGCGCAATTCCGGCAGGATGGAGCACTCGGTCTTTGGTGAGCGCGTGGCGGGAGAATTCGTCTTCAAGGCCACCAAAGGACCGAAATTCGGTTTTTGGCCGTATTTGGATGAAAGTGTCGTTTCCAGCCGGTTCGATGAGTTTCTCGTGATGAGGCCCGCCACGCCCGCTCATTACTTGAAGCGGCTTCTGTTACTGGACTCGCTCTACATCGATCTGAACCGTCTCCAAGGCTTTGCCATGCTCGACGGCCATTTTTCCATCATCACCTCGCAGCCTTGGTATGCCGCCCGCAACGCCACTTGGGCCGAGATCAAGCAGTGGATGACCGTGCGCGGCTTCATTCCGGTGCGCAGCGATGTTTATGATGATCCCACCCGCTGGTATCACCCGGAGCAAAATCTGGCGTTGTTTGATGTTGGCGAAAGCAATGTGATCCACAGCGATGGAGAGCTGGTGCCCATCGACATCATCCCCATGCAGCCGGATGGAGCACTGCTGGACTTTTTGAGCGACTTCGCTGAAAAGAGCGCTCCAAATCGCGCCACACCATGACTCCCGCCGAACTCATTGCCCTCAAAGACCCGTCCAGCCTCACGCCGGAGGCGCAGGCGCTTTGGCAGATCAAACACGGCTCCTGGGAGGCCGCGCACAACATCGCGCAGGACATTCACACCAAGATGGGTTCGTGGATTCATGCGCTGCTGCATGTGATCGAGGGCGACCAGTGGAACGGGGACTACTGGTTCGCGAAAGCGGACAAGCCTTCCAACGGACCGAAGGAGATCGACAAACTTTGGGACGAAATCGCCGCAGTTGTGCTATCTTGACGGCTCACCTGTGAACAACGACCCTGCCAAACCCCAGCAACGCTTCGAAGATCTGCGCGGCATCCTGCGCTATGTGCCGCAGTTCCGGCAGCGTGTTTTTGTCATCGCCATCGACGGCGCGTTGATGACGCAGCCGGTGTTCGCCAGCCTGCTGCAGGACGTGGCGGTGCTTCAATCACTCAACATCGAGGTCGTTCTGGTCTTTGGCGCTCGTGCGCAGGTCCGCGCCCTCGCGGAGCAGCGGGGCATCTCGCTTTACAATGACGATGGCATGGGCCGCACGGACGCGGCAGGCATCGAGATCGCCAAAGATGCCATCATGCGCCAGTGCAGCGATCTGGCGGCGGAACTGACCGCGCTGGAGATGCCGGTGGCGATCACTAATGCTTTGGCAGTGCATCCGGCGGGCGTGATTGATGGCGTGGACCAGGAGTTCACCGGCCGGATCGAGCGTGTCGATGAGGAATCTCTGCGCGCACTGCTCAAAGCCGACATCATCCCGATTTTGCCGCCGCTTGGTTATGACGGCAAAGGCACCACGCTGCGTTTGAACTCGGACGCCGTGGCTGTTGAAGTCGCCATCGCCCTTCAAGCCGCGAAAGTCATTTTTGTGGCCGAATCCGGCCTCAGCGCCTTTGACGGCACGCGTTTGGCACAGCTTTCCGTCGCGGATGCGAAGGAGATGTTCAAGTCCAAGGACCCCAAGTACGACGTGAGCATGCTTTCAAAGCTGCGCTATGCCTCGCTGGCATGCCAGGAGGGCGTGCCGCGCGTCCACATCGTTGATGGCACGCAGGATGAGGCGCTGCTGGCCGAGTTGTTCTCCAATGAAGGCGTCGGCACCATGATTCATGGCGATGAATACCAGCAGATCCGCAAGGCCCGCACGAGTGACGTGCCCGCGCTGCTTTCCATGATGCAGCAGAGCGTGGATGACGCCGCGCTCGTGCCGCGTTCGCGCGATCAGATTCAATCCAAGATCAAAGACTTCTTCGTGCTGGAGCTCGATGGCAACCCGGTCGGTTCTGTCGCGGTTCACACTTACGAGGAGGAAGGCCGCAAGATCGCCGAGCTAGCCTGCCTGTTCGTGCGGCGCTCGCACAAAAACAAAAATCACGGACGCAAGCTCGTGGCCTTTGCCGAGGAAACGGCGAGGCAGCGCGGCTGTGAGGTGCTCTTTGCCCTCAGCACGCAGGCCTTCCGCTTTTTCGAGGAAAAGATGGGCTACCTCGTGTCTGATCCCGATGCCTTGCCGCCGAGCCGCCGCGAAAAATACGACAAGAGCGGCCGGAACTCGAAGGTGCTGGTGAAGCCGCTGAAATAAGCGGCGGTCACCCCATCTGCGCGATGATCTGCGCCGCGACGATGCGCAGAAGCATCGTGAGCGGATACACCGCCGCGTAGGCGATGGCGGGTGAGTCGCAACGGGCCATGCTGGTGGCGAAGGCGAGGGCAGGGGGATCGGTCATGCCGCCGGAAAGCAGGCCGCAGAGGGACATGAAGTTCATGCGGTGCCATTTGCGGGCTACGAAGCCGACGACGAGCAGCGGGAGCATGGTCACGACAATTCCGAGCAGCACCCATTGCAGCCCCTGCATGGAGAACACCGTCGCCATGAACTTTTCTCCCGAGAGCAGACCGACGTTGGCGAGGAAGAGGATGATGCCGAGCTCACGCAGGGCGCGGTTCGCGTTGATGGGCATGTGCATGACCATGGGGCCGATGCGGCCCAGGTGGCTGAGCAGGATGGCCATGACGAGCGGTCCGCCGGCAAGCCCAAGGCGCACCGGCGCGGGCAGGCCCTCGATGCGGAAGGGATAGAGGCCCAGCAGCACGCCGAGCAGGATGCCGGCGAAGATGGCGGCGAACTTGGTCTCCTGGAGCATGTGGACGGCATTGCCGAGCGCTTTCGTGGCGGTGTTGAGTGATTCCTCATCACCAACAAGCTGGAGCATGTCGCCAAATTGCAGTCGCAGGTCTGGCAGCGCGGTGAAGATGAGATCACCACGGCTCACACGGGTGACGGTGACGCCGTGCAGGTGCTCCAGGCCGAGTTCGCGCACCGTTTTGCCGAGCATGCGCTTGTTGGTCAAAACAACGCGGCGGTAGGTGACGCTGCCGGGCGCCTTCATGAGGTTTTCCTCGCTCACACTGCCAATGACGAGGCGGAACTGCTCCAGATGGGCTTGCGTGCCCACCGCCATGATCACATCACCGGTGTGCAGCCGCGTTTCAGGGGTAGCGGCCTTCACCTCGCCGCCGGATGCTGGGCGATAGCGTGAAATGACCACGCCTGCCTCGTGAACGCCCGGCACGTCGGCGATGGCGATGCCGTCGAGGTTCGTGTTTTCCACGCGGATGTTCATGCGCTGGAGGGCTTCGACTCCCTCACCCTGCTCCTGGCGGAACAACTCCGCCTCAGCAGTTACATCTACTTTGAAAAACATGCGCAGGATGATCAGCGACAAGATGATGCCCACGATGGCCAGCGGATAAGTCGCCGCATAAGACAGCGCGGGCAGGGTGACGTGCGCGGCGTCCGCATGGGCGGAAAGCAGCGCCTGTTGGGCCGCGCCGAGCGCTGGGGTGTTGGTGGTGGCTCCGGCAAAGAGGCCTGCAATCGCGGGAGACGACATGCCGAGCATCCAGCCGCCGAGCACGGCCACCAAGGCGCCGCCAGCCACCAGGGCGAAGGCGTAACCATTCAGGACGCGCCCCTGCTGGCGCAGTGAGGCGAAAAACCCCGGCCCCATCTGCATGCCGAGCGCAAAGACGAACAGCACGAGGCCAAAGTCCTTCAAAAAGTGCGTCACTTCGGCGGCTGGCTGCATGCCAAAGTGCGCGGCCGTCAGACCGGTGAACAAAACACCCGCCACGCCCAGCTTCACGCCTGCGACACGGATGTTTCCCAGGCCGATGCCGCTCAGGATGACGATGCTGAGCACCAGCAGGTCGTGAGCTACAGGGGAGGTCTCATGAAGTTGCTGGAGAAGGGTCATGTCTCTTCAATTGCACGAACGGTGCCACTTGCGCACGGCTTTTGTGCGTCATTCTTGTGCCTGCACCATGCGTTCTCTGGCTTTCACTGCGCCTGACTTGGGGGGGCGTGAATCGCAGCTTCAAAGTCGGTCGGTTTTGTGCTCTAAAGCATGGCATGAACCCTCCACCTTCTACTCTCTATGAACGGCTCGGCGGCGAGGACATGATCTCCGCGCTCATCCCCGCCTTTTACGTCCGCGTGCTGGCAGACCCGGTCCTGGCACCGTTTTTCACCCACACCGCCCTGGATAAGCTGCACGCGATGCAGCGCGAGTTCTTCGTCATGGCGACCGGCGGGCCGATTCAATACTCCGGCCGGCCGCTGGCGCACGCGCACCATGGGCGCGGCATCACGCGGCAGCATTTTTCGCAGTTCACCGGCCATCTGGTGGAGACGCTGCTGGACATGGGCGTGACACAGCAGGAGGCGGACGCGGTCATCGAGCGCATCAACCTGATGGCCAACGAGATCACCGGAACCTCGTACTAACAGCCTGTTCAAAAAAACCCGCGTGAGAAGTCAGAGGTGAAAGGTGAGAAGTGTCGCCTGCGACAGCACCACTTTGCTAAGAATCACTCCTCGGAGCGCGGCACCTTGACCGAGCTGAGCGCGTTTTCACTGATAGCGATGGCCTTGTCCTGCAAGGCCTCGCCGATGTGGCGCTGCTGAAAGCTCACGCGGCATTTGCGGTCGCCTTTGGCGAAGGAAATCCAGAATCCGGTCGATTTGATGCGTTCTGAGGCTTTGTCCGCGTCTTCCCAGGCATAGCGGGTCGTCTCGTCGTGGTGTGTTTCGATCAAACCTGCGGCGTTTAACGTCACGGAATAACCCATGAACTGCCAGCCTGCGTAGGCGGAGGCGAAACCCAGCAGCAGCATCGCGGTGCCGAGCACGATATGATGAAAAATGGCCTTCAAGCGGCCGAAGAACGAGCCGTTGCCAAATTCCATCGTGAAGAACTTCACACCCGCGTACTTGATCTTCACCAGGATGACAGCCGCAATCATCAACACCGGCCCGCCGATGAGAAGCCCCCAGACATAGAGCGGGTCCACGGCAAGACTGACGCCATTGCCGACATCACTGCCAACCGTCAGAAAGCCGGAAACATCCAGGTAAATAGGGCCGACGGGAGTGTGGGTGGGCAAATTCATAGAACTAGGATTTAGATTAAACCAAGCCGCCGATGGGAACGTCAAGCATTGCTTCCGTGACTTGTTCGTTCCCGGATGAACGCCTTCACCTCCGCCACGTCCGCGTTGAGCGGCCAGGTGCGCAGTGTTTTTGATTTCAGCGCCTCCAGTGTCGGATGCGTCGGCTCGCTGCCGGTGGCCTTTTGCACGACTTCGGGGAACTTCGCCGGGCTGGCGGTGGCCAGCACGACACTCACGCGACCCTGCGCCATGTCGGTGAAGGCGCAGGCGGTGTGCGGATCGAGCACATACTGCCAGTCCTGCCACATCTGGGCGATGACGCGCTCAATTTGACCGTCATCCATGCGCGTGGATCGCAGGCTGGACTTTGGCAGGTCGATCTTGAAGGGCGCTCCCGATTTGATCTGCGTCATGACCTCCCGCACGCGCTCGGCGTTCTGACCGAGAATGTAATAGAGGAAGCGCTCGAAGTTCGACGCGGCCTGGATGTCCATGCTCGGCGCGTGGCTGGGATGCACGTCGCTCGGGTGGTAATCACCGCTGGTGAAGAAGCGGTGCAGGATGTCGTTCTGATTCGTCGCCACGCGGAAACCGCCCGCAGGCATGCCCATCTGCTGCGCCAGCCAGCCGGCCAGGACGTTGCCGAAATTCCCGGTCGGCACGACGTATTCCGCCGTGGCGCGGGCGCTCTCCGGCAGCTTCAAACAGGCCCAGATGTAATAAACGCACTGCGCCAAAACGCGGGCGATGTTGATCGAGTTGACGGCGGAGAGATTCACCGAGTTCGCGAAGGCGGTGTCGCCAAACGTGTCCTTCACCACGCGCTGCGCGTCATCAAAGGTGCCAGGCACAGGAATGGCGAAGACGTTGTCCGCTCCCGTGCAGGCCATCTGACGCTCTTGCAGAGGAGCCACACGCCCATTCGGGTAAAGAATGAAGATCGTGATGCCATCGCGCCCCAGGCAGCCATGAATCGCCGCCGAACCGGTGTCGCCCGAGGTCGCGCCGAGCACGGCGAGTTGTTTGCCGGTCTTCTCGACCTGACGCTTGTACAGCAGGCCCAGCAGTTGCAGCGCGAAGTCCTTGAAGGCCAGTGTCGGGCCGTGAAACAGCTCCAGCACATAGGTTTGGTCCGTGATCTTCCTCAGCGGAGCCACGTCCGGCGAATCAAAGCGGGAATACGCCTCCGCCGTGAGCTGATGCCACTCCGCGTTGCTGATCTCCGGCGCGAACAACGTGAAAAACTCCGCCGCCAACTGCGGATACGTCAGCTTTGACCAGGCAGGCAGCTTGTCCGCGATGCTCGGCAGCTTTTCCGGCAAAAACAGCCCGCCATCCGGCGCCAGCCCGGCTTCAACGGCTTCAGAAAAGGTGTGCGACTTCGTCTGGCCGCGGGTGGAGAGGTATTGCATGATCGAATCAGTCAGGGCGCACTCATGCGTGGGATTTGGGGGGACTCAATGGTTCTCTTTGCTGCGAAATCGCTCTCGCCTGACGAATGCGGCATGGATGGCTGACCGCCTCTCCTTTCTTGCCCGCCTCCGCTCGATCAGGCAGGTTGGCGGTTGTTGGCGGTAGTTGACGGTTGTTTACAGTGGTTGACGGTTGTTTTAAAAAACCACCGTCAACGGCGCGTTAGCGCCCTTCAGCCATGTCAACCACCGCAAACCTCTCCCCGCACTGTAGTCCCGCCTTTAGGCGGTTCCGGGAGCGTGCCCAGACCGCCTAAAGGCGGAACTACAATACTCAGAGCCGCGAACCGCGAACATCATCGTCTCAGCGCATTG
>Ga0209573_1003109_pt1 | contig 19221 bp, 16 predicted proteins | sample TNRBio252014_DNA_FD_185870 | JGI IMG/M metagenome (GOLD analysis project Ga0209573, IMG submission 185870) | Wastewater treatment Type I Accumulibacter community from EBPR Bioreactor in Madison, WI, USA - TNR Reactor_6/25/2014_ DNA (SPAdes)... | ecosystem: Engineered > Bioreactor > EBPR >...
TTCATCTTCACATCCTAATCAGCAAAATTAAAATCAGGGCACCCTAGAAAATCAAAATTCTACACTAAAAAGCACCTTCTGTATGATATTGATTAATAATGATTTTTAAAGAAGCCGGGAATTGCTGGCTACTAACCCTTGTTAGGTGATAAACTTATCATATTCAGCATGACTACCTACCCAAATCTATTGGATTCCATCTGGAGCATCAATACCTATGGCTCGATAATGTTTCCCAACTCGCACTGACCATAATTCTTCAATGCGTTTAAGTTGCAGTGAAGGGTGATGCGGATTTTCCTTTAGTAACTGATAGTTTTTGTTGGCTAATTCCTGAATTTCAGCAGGAAGCTCCGAATACATTTCCCAGAAATCCGAAGAGGTATAATGCTTCACAGTTCACGAGCCTTGCCTTGAGCAAATTCTACCCGCGCTTTCTCGATGAGTTTATTAAATTTCCCGGCCTTAAAATCCGCACGGATCTTTTGGTCCCAAAGTTCATCTTCAAACTGAAGAAACCACTCTCGGAGTTTTGAAAAATCTTCAATCGGTAGGTTGCGGATACGCATTTGAAGCTCTTCGATTTGACTCATGGGTTTAGCTCCTTATCAAAGCTGAATTATCAATCATAGAATTTAAATTTTATCATCACTGGAGCTAACAGTTGAGTAGGGCAGGCTATGACGCAAGTCCGTAACCCGCCGATTGTGGAGTCGTTCAATTTCAGCGGGCTACGCTGCGCTAACCCGCCTACGTGCTACGCGCTGGGGCCGAATGTTCATGCTGCCTGATGATTTTAGCCAGCGATCTCAAAGCATCGTTAACAGCTTTTTCAGTGGGAAAAATAGCAGCAACATCTTCATCCAGTTTTACCACATTGCTTCCATCGCGTAGACGCTCAACATATTTACCTCGAATTCCATTACTAAAATCATATTCATCAGGCATGTCAGAATCGGATTGACTAGATTTGGCTTTCTTCATAACGCTTTCTCTCATATGCCGTCGCTAAACGGGCTGATATAATCCGAATATTTTTTCCAAAGTCAGTGTGAAAAACCACCAAAATCTTCTGTTGTGAGGATCGGCCGATGATGACAAATCGTTCTTCCTCTCCTGAGTAGAGAGGGTCGGGTATAGTTAAAGACAATACATCAGTAAAAACTGTAGTTGCTTCTTCAAAATAAACACCATGCTTTTTCTTGTTAGCAGCAGCTTTCTTTCATGCCACTCAAAGAGCAATGTTTTAAGTTCCTGTTATCTTTAATAGGGTAGGACAAGTTAGGACATGAGTCCGTAACCCGCCGATTGTGTGGTCGTTCAATTCCGGCGGGTTATGCTGCGCTAACTCGCCCTACGGCCCTAGAATAGCCACGAATATATGCTTATGAAAGTAAATATCGGCAGTAGAGTAATTGCTATAAAAATCCCTAAACATCCACTTTTACTACTTCTTTTAGATCGAATACTACTTCCAGATCGAATTAGTTGTTCAGGCTCTGGTTGTGTAATTAACCATTGCTGATGACATGCAGAACAGTATAATTTAAATGCTCTATTATTCCATGCTTGTATTGTTCTTTTATCGAATTTTGCAATGGATTTACAACGCGCACAAGTAAAACTTTTTTCTTTCGGTTTCTTTTGTCTTGATAAAAATATAAATGATACTATTGCAACAATGCCATATAAAATGATCTTGCTTAAATCCTTAGTTTGATAAAATGTAAATCCTCCTGAAATAATAGATAAAAGCAAAACAATGATTGCGATATAATCGAAAATACTTTTCTTTACAGGTTCAATATTACTTTTATTTTTTATGGATGATAACCCATTGATAGTAATATGTTTGGCTTTTAATCTTTGCTGATCATCCCGTATCAAATCGAAATCAACCAAATCATCAACTTTTGGCCTTCTTTGTTTAGTTTCAATATCTGAGATATGAAAGAAAATCTTATTTGATTGGTTTTCAGAAACAATAAAACCAAAACCCTTATCATCTTTCCAGTCGCTAATTTTACCTTTCATCGGTGATTAATCTTTGGATTTTAGGTAATAAGGATGTCTAATGTTAAGTTAAGCAGGGTGGGCAATACCCACCCCGCCATCCTATATTTTCACCTCACCCTCACGCCGCCAGGCGCTCGTTCAACTCCACCAGCACCTTCTGCGCGGCAACGGGAATCACCGTGCCGGGGCCGAAGATGGCGGCGGCGCCGTTGGCCTTGAGGTACTCGTAGTCCTGGGCGGGAATGACGCCGCCGATGACCACCATGATGTCCTCGCGGCCCAGCTTCTTCAGCTCCGCGACCAGTTGCGGCAGCAAAGTCTTGTGGCCGGCGGCCAGCGAACTCATGCCGACCACATGCACGTCGTTCTCCACCGCCTGCCGGGCCACTTCCTCCGGCGTTTGGAACAGCGCGCCGATGTCCACGTCGAAGCCGAGGTCGGCGAACGCGGTGGCGATGACCTTCGCGCCCCGGTCGTGGCCGTCCTGGCCCAGCTTGGCGACCAGGATGCGCGGCCGACGACCTTCGTTCTTCTCGAACTCGTCGGCCATCTGCCGCACTTTAGCGATTTCCTCGGCCTCGCCGAATTCGCTGCTGTACACGCCGGAAATGGCGCGAATGACCGCCTTGTGCCGGCCAAACACCTTCTCCATCGCGTCGGAGATTTCACCCAGCGAAGCGCGGGCGCGGGCTGCTTCGACCGCCTTTTCCAGCAAATTGCCGGAACCGGCGCTGGCGGCTTCGGTGATCGCGTTCAGGCAGGCTTTCACCTTGGCCTCGTCGCGCATGGACCGCAGCTTCTGCAAGCGCTGCACCTGCGCCTCGCGCACGGCGGTGTTGTCGATGCTGAGGATGTCCAGCTTGTCTTCCTTGGCCATCCGGTATTTGTTGACGCCGACGATGGTTTCCTTGCCGGAGTCGATCTGCGCTTGCCGGCGAGCCGACGCTTCTTCGATCCGCATCTTGGGCAGTCCGGTTTCGATGGCCTTGGCCATGCCGCCCAGGCTTTCCACTTCCTGGATGTGACCCCAAGCCCGCTTGACCAGTTCGTTGGTCAGCGCCTCGACGTAATACGAGCCGCCCCACGGGTCCAACACCTTGCAGATCGCCGTTTCGTCTTGCAGATAAAGCTGGGTGTTGCGGGCGATGCGCGCGGAGAAATCGGTCGGCAGGGCGATGGCTTCGTCCAGGGCGTTGGTGTGCAAGGACTGGGTGTGGCCCAGCGCCGCCGCCAGCGCCTCGATGCAGGTGCGGGCGACGTTGTTGAACGGGTCCTGCTCCGTCAAGCTCCAGCCCGACGTTTGGCTGTGCGTGCGCAGCGCCATCGACTTGTCGCTCTTCGGGTTGAACTGCTTGATGATCTTGGCCCACAGCAGCCGCCCGGCGCGCATCTTGGCCACTTCCATGAAATAGTTCATGCCGATGGCCCAGAAGAACGACAGCCGGGGGGCGAAGGTGTCGATGTCCATCCCTGCCTTGATGCCAGTGCGGATATATTCCAGGCCGTCAGCCAGGGTGTAGCCGAGCTCCAGATCGGCGGTGGCGCCGGCCTCCTGCATGTGATAGCCGGAGATCGAGATGCTGTTGAACTTCGGCATCTCCTTGGACGTGTAGGAGAAGATGTCGCCGATGATGCGAATCGACGGATCGGGCGGGTAAATATAGGTGTTGCGCACCATGTACTCTTTCAGAATGTCGTTCTGAATGGTGCCGGTGAGTTGCTGGTGCGAGACGCCCTGCTCCTCGGCGGCCACGATGTAGAACGCCAGCACCGGCAACACCGCGCCGTTCATGGTCATCGACACCGACATCTGATCGAGCGGGATGCCGTCGAACAGGATGTTCATGTCCAGCAGCGAATCGATCGCCACGCCCGCCTTGCCGACATCGCCGACCACGCGGCCATGATCGGAATCGTAGCCACGATGGGTCGCCAAATCGAAGGCGATGGACAGGCCCTTCTGCCCAGCCGCCAGATTGCGGCGATAGAAAGCGTTACTTTCTTCGGCGGTGGAGAAACCGGCGTACTGGCGCACCGTCCACGGCTGGGTCACATACATCGCCGGGTAGGGACCGCGCAAGAACGGCGGCACGCCAGCGACGTAGCCGAGGTGCTGCAAGTCCTTGATGTCGTCCCGCGTGTACAGCGGCTTGACGTCGATGTGTTCCATGGTCGCCGAGACCAGTTGCTCCAAGGTCTTGCCGGTCGCTTTCTCGACCTGCGCCCGCCATTCCGCGAAGCTGGGCTTGGGGAAGTCGGCGCCGTAGGCCATCGTGGTGAAATCGGGTGACGTGCTCATTGGGCGACCCCCATCTTCTTCTGCAAGGTGGATAACAGGGCTTGGCAATTGGCGGCGAGATGAATGAAGTCATCGACGCCGGCGGCCTTGAAGGCTTCGACGTGATCGGCCGGGTAGCCGGCCAACAGCACGATCAGATCGGGCGCGGCCTTTTTCAGCTTCTGGACCAGCGGCGGAACGATGTCGGGATAGGTGGCGTCGGTGGAGCAGATCACCACCGCCTTGGCGCCGGAGGCCAGCGCCGCGTCCGCCGCTTCGTCCGGGGTGCTGAAACCGGATGGATAGATCGTCTCGAAGCCGCCCACGCCGAGGAAAGCGGTGGAGAAATCGGCGCGGCCCTTGTGCTGGGTCAACGGCCCCATGGTGGCGAGGAACACTTCCGGCCGCTGGCCGGTACGAGCGACGTAGGTTTCCGCCGCTTGCCGCAACGCCTCGAACGCTTGCGCGCCGCGATGAGCGTGGACGGGATTGATGGCGGGACCGGCCTTGGCGTTGGCGCGGGCCGCTTGGGCGATTTCGCCCAAAGTCGCGCCGGCGAGGGCAGCCTGCATCGCCGCATCGACGCCACCAGATTGAGCCAGCGCATCCAGTGCCGCCTGCTTGCCGGCCGCGTTCGCCGTGGCCCGGAAGCCTTTCAGCGCTTCGGTGCGCTCGGTCTGAACCGCCCAAGCATCCACCGGCGCCGGCTCGATCCGGGTTTCCTTCAGGTTCGGATACATGTTGGTGCCGACGAAAATGTCCTTGCGCTTGGCGATATTGGCGGCGCGCTTGGCGGCGGTGTCGGCGATTTGGGACTGCGGCCAGCCGGCTTCGAGCGCCTTCGCCATGCCGCCTTGCTTCTCGACTTCCTGGAAGATCGCCCAGGTCTTGCGGCCGACCGAATCGGTGAGGTTTTCGACGTACCAGGAACCGCCGGCCGGGTCCACGGTGCGGGTGATGTGGCTTTCCTCGCGCAGGACGGTGTGGGTGTTGCGGGCGACGCGACGGGAGAATTCGTCCGGCACGCGCAGCAGTTCGTCGAACGGCGAAATGTGCAGGCTGTCGCAGCCGCCGACCGCGCCGGAAAACGCCTCGGTGGTGGCGCGCAGCAGGTTGACGTGCGGGTCGTAAACGGTCTGGTTCCAGGCCGAGGTGCGGGCGTGCAAGCTCATCTTCTGCGAGGCTTCGTTGCCGCCGAACGCTTGGACGATCTTGGCCCACAGCAGCCGCGCGGCGCGCAGCCGGGCGATTTCCATGAAAAAGTTGGAACCGATCGACAGGGAGAAGCGGATGCGCGGGGCGATGTCGTCGATGCTCGAACCGCGCGCCTGCATGGCGCGAACGTAATCGACCGCCGTGGCCAGCGCGAAAGCGAGTTCCTGCGTGGTGCTGGCGCCGCCGTTGTGGTAGGGGCTGCCCTGCACGGTCATCGTCTGCAAGTGTGGCGCGTTGGCCTTGGCCCAAGCCGCGAGCTGGGCCATCACGTCGTAGATGCCGTCCAGATCGCGGGGCAGCCGGCCATCGCGGGCCAGTTGGCCCAGCGGGTCCATGCCGATGGCGCCGCGCACCTTGGCCAGCGACTTGCCCTGCTTTTGCACCAGCGCCGCCAGCAGAGCGGTGAAGGTCAAAGCGCTGGTGCTGGCCTGAATGAAGAGGGGAGTGTTTTCGAGATCCACGCCGTCCAGCGCTTGGGCGAGATCCGCGACGCTGGAGATGGACAATCCGCCTTTGCCGACATCGTCGGCTTCGGCCTGGTCGGCGTCGATACCGGCCAGAGTCGGGCGGTCGAGCACCAGATTGACGGCATTTTGGCCGCGCGCCATGTCGGCGCGCAGAGCTGCGTTAAACGCCGCCGGCGTGGCGTAGGGCAGTTCCTGGGCGACATCCCAACTGCTGGCGACGTAACCCAGCGGGGTGGCGCCGCGCAGATAGGGCGCGAAGCCGGGCAGGCTGTCCAAATGAGGCAAGCCTTCGATATCTTCCTGCCGGTACATCGGCTGGAGATCGATGTTCTCGTAGGTCTTGGTGATCAGGCGTTTTTCGAACGGTGCGCCCTTCAGGAACTTATCGACGACCTTGCGCCATTCCTCGTAAGGGGTTGGGGGAAATTCGTTGAACGTCGGAGCGGTCAGGTCCGCTGCTTGTGGGTTTGACATGCACATCCTCCAAGGGGATCGAAACACGTTGGGTGAGCGATACCGGGAAAGTATAACCGAAGATTCCCCCAATTCCCGACCAAGGTGAAAGGGGCGGGCCAGGTTGCAATCACCGGGTTCGATGACATACTAAAAAGGTTGGTTTAACTCCGTCTTCCCTCAACCCTCAACTTTAGGAGGTTTTCGTGTCTGATCGACCATTCAACGTGCTGGGCATCCAGCAAATTGCTATCGGCGGGCTGGACAAGAGCAAACTGAGTCGGCTGTGGATTGATACCCTCGGCCTGACCTTGACCGGTAATTTCCGCAGCGAGCGGGAGAATGTGGACGAGGATATCGCCGCCATCGGCTCCGGCCCGTTTAAGGTGGAAGTGGACCTGATGCAGCCGATCGATCCTGGCAAGGCCCCCAAGGTGCATGAGCCGCAACTCAACCACATCGGTCTGTGGATCGATAACCTGGCGGCGGCGGTGGAGTGGCTGACCGCTAAGGGGATGCGCTTTACTCCCGGTGGCATCCGCAAGGGCGCGGCCGGTTACGATGTCTGCTTCCTGCATCCCAAGGGTAACGAGGCGACGCCCTTGTGTGGTGAGGGTGTGCTGATCGAATTGATCCAGGCGCCGCAGGAAGTGATCGACGCATTTGCCAAGGTCCAAGCCTGACCGACCGTCAGTTGTGCAGTTAAAACCCGGCGCAAAGCCGGGTTTTTTATTGCAGTCAGGACTTTCGCTTTTCGTCATTCCCGCGTAGGCGGGAATCCAGTCATTCGTTGAAAAGAATGGATACCCGCCTTCGCGGGCATGACGAATTTACGGGTTTAGTGAAAGTCCTGGCAGTGCGGTCTGTTCAATTTGAAACATTCGCTTTGCGCGGTGATTCATTATTTTCAGCCTGACGCCCGCAGAGTAGCCAAAAGCGGCGCTGTGCTGATGGGCGCTAAAATTGCTTTCGACTCAAAGACTGTATCAACAGCCGGCAAGCTTGCCGGATCAGACTTTTTGTCTTTCCAGTTTTACTGTGGCGAGGCGCACACTAAACCTAAAAGGGAAACCTCGTCATGAACCCGGAACACTATCCCCGCCGTATTCTGCTCTGCGTCGCCGGCCTGTCACCGCAGATTGTGACTGAAACCCTGTACGCCCTGACGGTGACAGGCGAGCCGCGCTTCGTTCCCACCGAAATTCATCTGCTGACCACCGCCGAGGGCGCGGAACGGGCGCGGTTGACCCTGCTGAGCGACGAGCCCGGCTGGTTCCACCGCCTGCGGCAAGATTACGGTCTGCCGGAAATTCGCTTCACCCTTGACGCAATTCATATTCTGCGCGCCGCCGACGGCCGCTTACTCAACGACATCCGCGAACCGGCGGACAATGAAGCGATCGCCGACGCTATTACCGCCAAGGTGCGCGAGTTGACCGCCGATCCGGACGGGGCGGTTCATGCGTCCATCGCCGGCGGACGCAAGACGATGGGGTTTTATCTCGGCTACGCGCTGTCGCTGTTCGGTCGCCCGCAGGACCGGTTGTCGCATGTGCTGGTGTCCAGTCCGTTCGAGTCCAATCCCAACTTCTTCTATCCGGCCCCGGTGGAGCGGGTGATTTTTAGCAACGGTCCCGATCAGCGCCCGCTGGATGCCAGCGATGCGAACGTGATGCTGGCGGATATTCCTTTTGTGCGGCTGCGGGATGGTTTGCAGGAGGCGTTGTTGCGCGAGGGCGCGAGTTTCAGCGAGGTGGTGCGGCAGGCGCAGCGCAATCTGGCCGCGCCCAGCCTGACGCTGGACGCCGCGAGCTGCCGGGCACGGTGCGGCGAAACGGTGTTGCGGTTGACCCCGATCAGCTTCGCCTGGCTGGCCTGGTTTGCGCGGCGGGCTAGTGAGGGGCGACCGGCGATTCACCACACTGAAGCTGACTTCGCCGAGTTCCTGGCGGAATACCGGGCGCTCACCGATGAACTGTCGAGCGAATACGAGCGCGCCGCCAGGGCTTTGAGCACGGACCGACCGGAGGATTGGCAGCACTATTTCGAGCAACGCACCAGCAAGCTGAAACGGGAACTGGTCAAGGCGCTGGGCTTGCCTGGCGCTCGGCCGTATCTGATTCAGGGGGATGGCCGGCGTCCCCGCTCCCGCTATGCCCTGCGGCTGGAACCGCGCCAAATCCGGTTCGGCGGTTTGGAGGGGGAATGAGACGGCAAGCTTGCCGGATCAGACTATTACACTTGATGAAGCCATCATGACCACTATCTGCCAGTGAGAGGACTTTTTGAATGGATACGCCCCCAATTGCCGATGATGCTGAATCCCCCCTATACGCCGCTTGCCGGGTAGCGTTCGCGGGCTTGGTCCACGATCTCGGTAAATTTGCCGAACGCGCCGGTTTGACGGTGGATGCATCGATCCTGGAAAAGAACGTCCACCAGTACAGCCCTTATCACCAGACCCATGCCAAGGATCGCGGCTGGTTTTCCCACAAACACGCTGCCTATACCGCACTGGCGTTTGACCAGATTGAAGCCTGGTTGCCCAAAGTCCGGGGGAATGTGGAAACAGCTCCCTTTGGTGTGGTCGTTGATGACTCCCTGATCAACGCCGCCGCTCGTCACCATCGCCCGGAAACCTATTTGCAATGGCTGATCGCCACGGCTGACCGGGTGGCGTCCGGTTTCGAGCGCAGTGAATTTGAGAACTACAACGCCGCTGAGCAGGAGCAGACGCCCACGAAGAAAAATCACTATACCGCCCGGCTGTTGACGCTGTTTGAACAAATCCGACTGGACAGCAGCCAGGGTACCGGGCCGCTTCAGTACCGCTACCGGCTTGAACCCATGACTCCAGCCGTTCTGTTCCCGGTTCCCGCTGACCGTTACGAACACGACGACAAGGACCGCGCCCGCCAGGAATACGCCCGGCTGTGGGAGGGCTTCACGGCGGCGCTGGCGCAGATTCCCGCCTCGCACCGGGACGCCCTCCCGCTGTGGCTGGATCATTTTGAAACCCTTTGGGCCTGTTATGCCTCGGCCATTCCTTCGGCGACCGCGTTTAACGTCAAGCCGGACGTGTCGCTGTACGACCATTCCAAGGCCGTTGCGGCGTTGGCGACCGCATTGTGGCGCTATCACCATGATCAAGCCGACGACCCGGAGACCGTCCGCCGCGCTCTGGCGGAACGGACGGATTGGGGGAAGCAAAAATTTCTGCTGGTGCAGGGCGATTGCTTCGGGATTCAGGAATTCATTTTCGCCACCGGCGGCGAGACGCAGAAACGCGCCGCCAAACTGCTGCGCGGTCGGTCGTTCTACGTCTCGCTGCTCAGCGAATGTGCGGCGCTCCGGGTGCTGGAGGCGCTCGACCTGCCGGGAACCAGCCAGATCATCAACGCTGCCGGCAAGTTCCTGATCGTTGCCCCCAACACCTCACAAACAGTGGAAAAACTGGCGGAGACGCAAAAGGCATTGAACGACTGGTTCCTGACCCATGCCTGGGGGCAGTCCGGTATTGGGTTGGCCTGGGAGCCGGCCTGCTGCAATGACTTCCTTAAAGGCGCTGGTGGGACCCGGCCCTTTGCAGAATTGATCAAGCGGCTGTTTCAGCGATTGGAGGACATCAAATTGCGCCGTTTCGATCTGTGCGGAGCGCATCCACCCGCGCCGCTGTTCACGGGCTATCTGGACTCTTTTAGCGCGCATGGCGAATGCCAGGTCGATGGCCGCTCGCCAGCAACACGCCAGATAGCTGAGGGCGTCTGGGTCAGCGCCCTGGCCGCCGATCAGATGGACATTGGTCGCTTTCTGACCCAGCGCGACCGGGTGTTAATCACTCGTGAACCGTTGACCGGCAAAGCGTTAAAAACGCTGGCTACGCCGATGTTCGACTACACCATCAGCTTTACTGACGATGCTGGCGAAACCGGCTGGTTTGGCCAGGAAGCCCGCAATGGCAACCTGCGGCGGTGTTGGGATATTTCGATGCCGGAGGCGTTGGACCAGCCTCTGTGGAATGGCTGCGCCCGCCGCGCCATCAACGGCTACATCCCCCGTTTCGAGGAGGAGAACGCCTGGGATAGCGACAAGTACTCGCGTTTGGGGAACGAGGCTGATTTTTACCCGCATCCCGGCGAACCGAAGACGCTCAATCATCTGGCCTGTGAAGACCAACAGTTGGATGAACAGCAACACTGGGTCGGGGTCGCGGCGCTGATGACGCTCAAGGGTGATGTGGACAATCTGGGGACGATCTTTCAGCAGGGTTTGCGTGAACCGACCTTTGCCCGGATGGCGGCGCTGTCCCGGCAGCTCCATGCCTTTTTCGCCATCTATCTGCCGGCGCTGTGCCAAAGTGAAGCACGGTTTCACAATACGTACACCGTGTTTGCGGGTGGCGATGACTTCTTTCTGATCGGCCCATGGCGCTCACAAATCCAGTTGGCGGCCCGGATGCGCGATGAATTTCAGCGCTATGTCGCCGGCAATCCGGGCATCACCTTCTCGGCGGGACTAGCGATGACCAAGCCGGGGTTACCGGTGCGGGCGCTGGGCGAATTGGCCGAGGATGCGCTGGAACGGGCCAAGGGCCATGAACTGGATGAGCGACTGGTGCCGACGCTCAAAAATGCGGTGTGCTGTTTCGGCCAACCGGTTGGTTGGAATGCCTTTGCCGAATTATTGAAGAACCGTGATGAGCTGGAGCGGCTGGCCAAGGAGTTGAAGCTCAGCACCGGCTATCTCTACGGCCTGCTGTATTTGGTGGATATGGCGGAAAACCTGCGTTCCGGTCGCACGAATTGGCGCGGTGAACGGGAAATGATGCCGGAAAACGCCTTATGGCATTCCCGCTTTGTTTATCGCACTCGCCGGCTGTTGGAGCGGCAGAAAGGGATGGATGAAGCCACCCGTCGGCGCTGGCAACAGGAAATTGCGGTGATTATTGCCAATGGCGGCATCGAACGCTTCGCCGGGGCATACAAAATTGCCCTATTCACTTACCTCTATCAACAACGGGATTAGGAGAAAAATTATGGCTCAATATCCAGGCCATACTACTTCGACGGGGACAACCCGGAATTCTGCGCCTCGTGACCAGCGGGGCGGCGGTGGCGGCGGTGGCGGCGATTACCGCGACCGCAACCGGGATGAACCCACCATCATCACCAGTGGAATTGATTTCGCGGAACTGAAACCAGAGTTGTTTAACAGCATAGCCCGACAGGCGGCAGAAACGATTGCGCAAAACAACCGGGTGAATAAATCCAGCCAAATTCGCAAGTTTTACGATGAATTGTGTATGTGGGAAAGTAAAGTCAACCTCGATCCGGCCCGATTTGACGATTACCTGCCCTTCATTCTTATGCTCAATGCCAAATTGGCTTACGCCAAAGGCCGAAAATTGGTGGATGCGAATTTTGTCAAGCTGATTGGTGATTGCCTGAAGCAGGTCAAGGATCAGAAAACACTACGAATCTGCAAGCTGTTCTTCGAGGCTTTTCTGGGATTCTACAAAGAACTGGAAGAAAAATGATCAAGGGGATACTCAACATGAAATTGACCCAAATTGCCAAGATCACCGGCAAAATCGAACTGTTGAGCGGCCTGCATATCGGTAGCGGCAACAATGAAATGCATATCGGCGGCACGGACAACCCGGTGATTAAGAATCCCATTACCCAGGAACCCTACATTCCCGGCTCCAGCCTCAAGGGCAAAATGCGCAGCCTGCTGGAATGGCGGGCCGGCGTCGTTGCCTTTACTGAAGGCAAGCCCCTTGGTTTTGGTCATCTCGACCGACTGGGAAGTGATCAAATCGAGCAGGGAAAAAACATCCTCAAACTGTTCGGCGGCGCCCCGGAAGGCAGTAACCAGAATGAAAAACTCGTAGCGGAGATTGGCCCGACCCGGCTGGCGTTCTGGGATTGCGCCCTCAACCGGGACTGGGTGAAAGCGATGCGCGAGAAAAATCTGCTGCTGACTGAAACCAAGATGGAAAACATGATCGACCGGATTCGCGGCGTGGCCGAACATCCCCGCAATACCGAACGGGTGCCGGCGAGCGCGATTTTCGACTTTCAGTTGACCCTCAAGGTGCATGACGGCGAAGACCTGTTGGATACGGTGCTGGCCGGGCTGCGCCTGCTGGAACTGGGCGGGCTGGGCGGTTCGGGTTCGCGGGGCTACGGCAAATTGCGCTTCCGTGAACTGGCTTTCGAGCATGGTGAGAATTTGCAAGCCCGTCTCGAACAGACGCAACCCTGATCGTCCACTGGGGGAATAGCGTCATGGATATGATCACCTTGCGGATTCGCCCGCTATCGCCCTTCGGTACGCCATTGCTCGGCGATACGCTGTTTGGGCAACTGTGCTGGACGATTCGCCATCAGGCCGGCGAGGCGCGGTTGCGGGAATTGCTCGATGGCTATTTGGCTGATCGACCATTCGCTGTGGTTGCCGACGCCTTGCCGACTGGCTATCTGCCGCGCCCCGCCTTGCCGTTGAGTGGATTCGAGCAACCGGCGGATGTGGACCGCAAACGGCTGAAAAAGCGCCAGTGGATTCCGCATGGCGCCTTGCGCCAGCCGTTGCACAGTTGGCTGAAGTTCGCCCATTCCGACCAGGAAGTGACGGGTAAGCCCGATTTCAGTTTGCGGGAAAGTTGGCCGCAACCGCACAACACTATCAACCGGCAAACCGGGACGACGGGCGAAGGCGGATTTGCGCCCTATTTGATGAGTCAAATCGGGTTCGCGCCGGGCGTGACGCTGGACCTTCACGTTGTTTTCGACCCGGCGCGGCTGGACAAGTCAGAGTTGCAAGCGTGGTTTTCGGGGATTGGCGCAACCGGCTTCGGGCGGGACGCCAGCATCGGTCTGGGCAAGTTTGCAGTGTTGGAAGTCGTCGAGACCGGGTTGACCGCCCAGACTAGCGCCAACGCCTATCTCACCCTGGCCCCGTGTGCGCCGCAGGGTTGCGGGTTTTTGCCGGATGCCAGCCGCTATCAGCCGTTCACCCGCTTTGGCCGGCATGGCGATCTGGCGGTGCAAAGCGGTCAGCCGTTTAAGACTCCGGTACTGTTGATCGCTGCTGGCGCGGTGCTGAAGCCGGCCCGGTATGTCGAGACGGGCTTTGTCGGTCAGGGTTTGGGCGGCGACGGACGGTTATCCCGCGCCATTACCGAGACGGTTCATCAGGGTTATGCGCCAGTGGTCGGTATTAGTCTGCCCGCGTGGGAGAAACCAATATGAAGTTTCTGGAAGCCAGTCAGTTATTGATTTCCACGCTGTCGCCGGTACATATCGGCTGTGGCGAGGATTATGACCCGACCAATTACGTTATTGAGAACAATACCCTGTATGAATTTGATCCGGGTGCGGCGCACAAGGCGTTAACGGTGCAGGATCGGCAGGAGTTGTTACGGATCGTCAGCAACTCGAATAACAAAAAAATGCTGCAAGAAGTTCAGGCATTCTTTTATCAACGCCGGCAAGCCTTGATGATGGTTGCCAAACGGCGTGTCCCAGCAGTTCCCAAATTGATAGAGTTTTATCAAGGCAGGGTAGGCCAAACGGTGCAAACCGAGAGGGATGGTTCGCAATTGGTCAACAAGTTGTCCATTGGCCGTACTTTTTTTAATCCAGCCAGCGGTACTCCCACTTTACCCGGTAGCAGTCTGAAAGGTGCAATTCGCACCGCGCTATTGGACGGGATGAACCAGGGGAAACCGTTACTACAGAAGCAGGAAAAAAATCTGGCTTTGCAGCAGCGGCTATTTCGCTATGAGCATTTCGAGCAGGACCCGATGCGATTGGTGCAATTGGCGGATACGGCCTTTTTGGATGAAGAAGGCGTAGGAACTGAATTGCGTTTTGCAGTGAATCGTCGCCGCAAAGCGCCAAAATCAGGTGACAGTTCAGAGCAAAGCCTAGCGGAGAAGGGCGATCTCTATCAACTGCTGGAGTGTGTGCCAGCCGCACGTTTTCGGGTGTTTTCTGGACAATTGACCGTGCAGCAGATTGATCACCTCAACGATGACCGTCGTTTACCGGCGTTGCCCTTGCGCTGGAATACGCAGCAAATCGCAGCAGCCTGCAATGGCTTTTACCGTCCGCAACTGGAAATGGAAATCCAGCAGATGCAGGAGCGAGGCTATTTGGACGTGCGCTGGGTGACGCTCATTGAAAAATTGCTGAATGGGTCTTTGGGACAACGTTTGGATAACAACCAAGCATTTTTATTGCGAGTAGGTCGACATGGCGGGGCGGAATCGATCACGCTGAATGGGGTTCGAAATATCAAGATTCTGCGTGGTAGAGATCAACATCCTGATAACCGTGCGGAAACGACGACTTGGTGGCTAGCTGCCGGCAACACTCAGCTTAAAACTGGAATGCTGCCATTTGGCTGGTTGCTGGCAGAATTGCAGCCTACGGATCAGAGAGTGCTGGACTGGGTGGAAGCACGGGATGCGCTATCTGGAATGCCGACTGAATATACAGCTTGGCTTGCACAGGAACGCCGTCAGGCGGCAATGACGCTACAGCGCCAAGCAGATGAAGCCGCCCGCCAACAGACGATCATTGCCAGAGCGAACGCTACGCCAGAACAAAAAGCCATTGCGGAATTACGCGACTGGCTTATCACGGATCGCAAAGCCAAACAGCTCAAACCGATGGGGCGAGTGGTGGGAACGCTGAATCGTTTGCTCAAGGAAGGATTGGGTTGGCCATTGACAGATCGTCAGGTGCTGGCCGATCTGGCGGAAGAAATCTTCAGCCAGAGAAGTGTGGGAGGAGATGACAAGATGCAACAGGAACGCAAATCAAAAATCCAGCAACTACGCCAAGGAGCCAGTTGACATGCCCGCTATCATCCTGCTCTGCACTGTCGGCGGCTCGCACGAGCCGATCCTGATCGCCCTGCGGCAAACTACACCGGACTTCACCTGTTTTATCTGCACTGACCGCGACCCGGCCACCGGCCGCCCCGGTTCCGATGTGCAGATTCTCGGCAAGGGATCGTGCATCAAAGCCCGCCCCAGCGACGAGAAACCCAGTCTTGCCAACATCCCCACCCAGGCCGGATTACGCGAAGATCAATACGAGGTCGTGCATGTCCCGGCTGACGATCTGGACGAAGTATTTCGCATCCTGCGCGACACGATTCAAAGTCTCGGCCAGAGGTTTCCCGGTGCGCGGCTGCTGGCCGATTACACCGGCGGCACCAAGACCATGACCGCCGGGCTGGTCAGCGCCGCGCTGGAAAGCGACGGCGTGGAACTGCAACTGGTGACCGGCTCCCGCGCCGATCTGATCAAGGTCCGCTCCGGCATGGAGGCGGTCACCCAGGCCAATGTCGAGCGGGTGCGCCTGGAGCGGGCGATGCGGCCCTACGTGGCGGCATGGCAACGCTATGCCTACGCGGAAGCGCAGCAGGGACTGGCGGCGCTGCCCCGACCGCGCGACCGGGATTTGGCCGCCCGTTTAGCCATGCTGCGCGATTTGAGCCGGGGGCTGGACGCCTGGGACCGGTTTGATCATGGCGGGGCGCTGGAATGTCTGGAACCGTACCGGCCCCGCATCGGCGCGAGCTGGGCGCCGCTGCTGGCGGCGCTCAAGCGACTGACCACCGAGGGCGAGATTCAGGAGCCGGCCCGGCTGTTCGATCTGTGGCGCAACGCCGAACGCCGCGCCGCCCAAGGCCGCTACGACGATGCCGTGGCGCGGGTTTATCGGTTGCTGGAATGGTCGGCGCAATGGCTGTTGCGCAGTCGCTGCGGCATCGACACTGGCGATGTGTCGCCGGAGCGGGTTCCGCCGGGCATGTTACTCACGCCCAACAGCAAGGGCCAAATCCAAGTCGATCTGGTGAGAGCGTGGGAACTGCTGACCTACCATCAGCCGGACAGCCCGGCGGGCGCGTTCTTCCGCGCCGAACGGAATGCGCTGCTCAACTGGCTGCACAGGCGCAATCATTCGATTCTGGCGCACGGCTTCCGGCCGGTGGCGGAAAGCGACTGGCGACCACTGGCGAAATGGGTAGAAACCGGCCTGCTGACGGCGTTGCTGCGCGAGGCGGCGGCGCTGAAGATTCGGGAGATACCGCCGCAGTTGCCGGTTCAGCCGGCGGTGGAATGAACGGCGGGATGCAGTCCGACGCCAGCGACCACCGGGCTTCCAATAACTCGCTCATCGCCTTTTACCGATACCGATACCGATACCGATACCGATTGAGGAGCATCTCTCATGCGAACCATTCACATGACGCGACGAGTCGATGACGATGGCGTGCTTCGGCTGGAAATTCCCGCCGAGGAGGCCGGCGACGAAATGGAGGTGGTAGTGGTCCTCGAACCACGCCTCACTACGATGCACTCCGCTTGGCGAGCGGCGCTGCGGCAAACCTGGGGTAGCTGCCCCGATCTCGAAGAGCCCGCCGATCCGCCGCCCGAACCGCTGGAGGAGAGCCTGTGAAGTATCTGTTGGATACGAATGTGTGCGTGCGGTATCTGGCCGGCCGTAGTTTGGCGCTGCGCGCTCGCCTGGACGCCAAGCTACCCGGCGAACTGGCGGTCTGCTCGGTGGTCAAGGCCGAACTCCGTTACGGGGCCTACAAGAGCCAGCAGACCGAGACGACCCTCCGCGCCCAGGATATCTTGCTGAGCCAACTCCACTCCTTACCCTTTGACGACGCCGCCGCAGAGATTTACGGCCAAATTCGCGCCGCCCTGGAGCGCGCCGGCACACCCATCGGGGCGAATGATTTGTTGATCGCCGCCATCGCGCGGGCTCATCAGCTTACGCTGGTGACGCATAACACCGCCGAGTTTTGCCGCGTGCCGGGCTTGGTGGTTGAGGATTGGGAAACGGAACCGCTACCGAGCATCACGCAATGAAGCACACGCTGATCAGCTTTCTTGGTAAGGCGGCCCAATCCTACCGGAAGGCAGTTTATGACTTCGGTGGCGGGCAGCGACAAGAAACGGCGTTTTTCGGACTGGGTTTGACCAGACAAATCAAACCTGACCGGCTGGTACTACTGGGCACGACCGGCAGCATGTGGGACGTGCTGCTGATCTCGCTGAATCTGGATGGACATTTGGAGGACGCACTACTCAACCTGAGCGAATCCGCCCAAGAGAACCGCACGACGGCCGCCGAACTCGATGCGCTGGCGCCAGCGGTCGGCGAGCGACTGGGTTTGCCCGTCGCGCTACGACTGATTCCCTACGGTCGAGATGCCGGGGAACAGGTGGAAATTTTGCGGCGGATGGCCTTGGACATCGGCGAGGGCGACGCGGTGACGCTGGATGTGACGCACGGCTTGCGGCATTTGCCGATGCTGGCGCAGATGAGCGCGTTGTACCTGCGCCGGGTGAAAAGCGTCGAAGTTCGCGGCCTCTACTATGGCGCGCTGGACATGACCCGCGATGGCCTGACGCCGGTCATGAACCTGCAAGGGTTGCTGGACATCGCCGATTGGACCGGCGCGGTGCAATCCTTCGACAAGGACGGCGATTATGGCGTGTTCGCGCCCCTGATACGGGAACAGTCGCGGACGGCGGCGGGATTGCTACAGGAATCGGCGTTTTACGAGCGCACCACGCGACCCGGCCAAGCCCGCAGCAAACTGCGCGAACTGGACGCCCTGTTTGATCGGCAACCTCTCACCGGCATCGGTTCCCTGTTCGCGCCGACCCTGCGCGCCCGACTGTCGTGGCATCGGGAAGATCGGCTTTATCTGCGGCAACAGGCGCTGGCCCGACTCTATCTGGAACACGGCGATTTTCTGCGGGCCGCGCTGTTGGGCTTCGAGGCGTTCATTACCCGGCTGATGCAGCAACAGGGCATGACCAACCCCGATAACTGGATGCAGCGGGAAACCGTCAAGAAAGAGTACGAAGCGCGGAATAAGGCCATCCATCCACGCCCCGATGAATACGAGCGCTATTGCCTGCTGCGCGATCTCCGCAATCACTTGGCGCACGGCAATATGTCGCCACAGGCCGAAATCCAGAAGGCGCTGGCCAGCGCGGAGCAGTTAAGGGATTTTCTCGATGATCTGATCGAGCGGTTGCTACCTGACGGAATATCGAGACCATGACCACCCTCTTCATCTCCCGCCATCCCGGCGCGCTGGAGTGGGCCGCCGAGGAAGGGATCATTGTGGATGCGGCCATCGCCCATCTCGATCCCGACACTGTTCAGCCCGGTGATGTCGTCATCGGCACGCTGCCGATTCACCTGGCGGCGCGGGTGTGCCAGCGGGGCGGGCGGTATTTGCATCTGAGCCTGGAACTGCCGCCGGAGTGGCGCGGACGGGAGTTGTCCGCCGCCGATTTGCGCCGCTTCGGGGCGCGGCTGGAGGAGTTTCAGGTGACGGCCGTTTGGCCGGATTGAGATGGGTATAAAAACCAACCGTTAACGCCTTGGGGCCGCCGGCGAGCGGCGGACGTGAGTCCGCTGTTTTCTCACCCGCCGATACTCCGATGCCTTTCCGCATTCCAGGAAACAGGGGGCTGACGCCCCCCGCTCGCGGAACGGCCCCTTTCCCTCCCGCAAGCAGGCGAGAGATTCTCGGCAAGCTTGCCGTTCCTGCCTCATTTTGGACGTCGGCGTATAACTCTCTCCATTGGCTCATTTCAGGAGAGCGCCCATGCCCAACCGCATCCTGTATCTCGCAGCGTATGACGTGACCGATCCCGACCGGTTGCAGGCTGCCTTGCGCGTGTTGAAGGGCTATGCCTGCGGCGGGCAAAAGTCGGTGTTCGAGTGCTTTTTGACCGAG
>Ga0209573_1003111_pt1 | contig 19211 bp, 17 predicted proteins | sample TNRBio252014_DNA_FD_185870 | JGI IMG/M metagenome (GOLD analysis project Ga0209573, IMG submission 185870) | Wastewater treatment Type I Accumulibacter community from EBPR Bioreactor in Madison, WI, USA - TNR Reactor_6/25/2014_ DNA (SPAdes)... | ecosystem: Engineered > Bioreactor > EBPR >...
TCCAGGGTGGAATGATCGCGGGGGAGCGGCCCGCCCTTCTCCAGCATCAGCACCCGGCGCCCGGCGCGAACCGCCGCGTGCGCGACCGCGGCGCCGCCGGCACCGGAACCGACGACGACGATATCGAATGGCTCGCCCATCACCTGCGTCTCCCATGATCTGCGGCAGCGTCAAGACCGCCGCCGGCGTCCGCGTCGGCATGATCGCCTCGCGGCCGAGACTGAACTCTTCATCAGTTGATTTGCGCAACTCAAAAGCCGGCGATAAAGGGGGCTCGGAGAGAGCGCCCCCGGTCGAGATATCCTGGTGCGTACGATGCGACCGACAGCCCCGATCTCGAAGTGATCCGAGGACCGGACGGTGTGCGTTGTCGAGGCGGTGGGCGGTCGATGTGCGGCGGTCCTGTCGGGAGCGGCGAGAGGAAATCGAGGAACATGACGGAGAAGGCGACAAACCCCGAGCGGCTCCGCCTGGAGCAACAGCGGCAGGGCACGCATCCGTGGCGGCAGTGGGGACCTTATCTTTCGGAGCGGGCCTGGGGGACGGTGCGCGAGGATTACAGCGGCGACGGCGACGCCTGGAGCGCCTTTCCCCATGAGCACGCCCGCAGCCGCGCCTACCGTTGGAGCGAGGACGGGCTGGGCGGGATCAGCGACGACGGCCAGTTCCTCTGCCTGGCTTTGGCGCTGTGGAACGGCAACGATCCCTACCTCAAGGAGCGCGCGTTCGGGCTGACCGGCCCGCAAGGGAACCGCGGCGAGGACGTCAAGGAGTACTACTTCTACCTCGACGCGACGCCCAGCCACAGTTGGCTGCGCTATCTCTACAAGTACCCGCAGCGTGCGTTTCCGTACCAGCAACTGCTGGAGGAGAACCGCCGGCGCACCCGTGACGACCCCCCCTTCGGCCTGCTGGACTCCGGCGCTTTCGCCGAGAACCGCTACTTCGACGTGGAGGTGACCTACGCCAAGGCATCGGCCCGCGAAGTTCACATGCGGGTCACCGCGGTCAACCGCGGGCCGGAAATCGCGACGTTGCATCTGCTGCCGACCCTGTGGTTCCGCAACACCTGGTCGTGGTCGGACGACGCGGTGCGGCCGGTGCTTCGCTCGGAGATGGCGCCGCTGGGTGCCGCCTGGGCGGTGCGCGCCGAGCACCCGACGCTCGGCCGCTACTGGTGCTACGGGCGGCAGCCCGGCCGGGAGCTGTTCACCGAGAACGACACCGATCCGCGGATCTGGGGCGGCGACAGCGTCGGCGCGTTCGTCAAGGACGGCTTCCACCGCCATGTCGTCGACGGAGATGCGTCCGCGGTCAACCCGGAGCACCACGGCACCAAGTTCGCCGCCTGGAACACGCTGTCCATCAACCCGGGCGAGCAGGTACGGCTCGACGTGGTTGTGTCGGCGGAACCGCTGTCGACACCGTTCTCCCGCACCGAGGTGGTGTTTTCCAGCCGCCACGCGGAGGCCGACGAGTTCTATCACGAGCTCCTGCCTCAAGCCTCGCCGGAGGACCACCGGATCATGCGCCAGGCGCTGGCGGGGATGATCTGGTGCAAGCAGTGGTTCCACTACGACGTCACACGCTGGCTGGCAGGGGACTCGCTGCCGCCCCCCGAGGGGCACAAGACCGTTCGCAACAGCCGCTGGAAGCACTTGCGCGCCCAGGACGTGATCTCGATGCCCGACAGCTGGGAGTATCCGTGGTTCGCCGCGTGGGATCTGGCCTTCCACTGCGGTGCGCTGGCGCTGATCGACGTCGACTTCGCCAAGGGGCAGATCGAGGTGGTACTGAGCGAGCGCTACCTGCACCCGAACGGCCAGATCCCGGCCTACGAATGGAACTTCGGCGACGTCAATCCGCCGGTGCACGCCATGGGCGCGCTCAAGGTGTACCGTGCCGAGCGCGTGCAGCGCGGCACCCCCGACCACGAGTTTCTCGCCCGCGTCTTCCACAAGCTGCTGCTCAACTATGCCTGGTGGATCAACCGCAAGGATTCGGACGGACAGAACGTCTTCGAAGGCGGCTTCCTCGGCCTCGACAACATCTCGGTGTTCGATCGCTCGAAGCCGCTGCCGCCCGGCTACAGCCTGAAGCAGGCGGACGCCACCGGCTGGATGGCGATGTTCGCGCTCAACATGACGGTGATGGCGCTCGAACTGACGGCGGAGTTCCCGTGCTACGAGGACATCGCCATCCAGTGCTACGAGCAGTTCCTGGCGATCGCCAACACCATCGGCGGCCACACCGGCACCGGCGTGTCGCTGTGGGACCCGGAGGCCGGGTTCTTCAAGGACCTGATCACGACGCCTGACGGCAGCTATCGGCGGATCGACGTCTACTCGATGGTGGGTCTGATCCCGCTGTTTGCGACGGAAGTTCTCGACGCACGGCTGCTGGCCAAGGCGCCACGCTTCAAGGCGAGGTTGAGCGAGCACAAGGGCGGCCTGTTCCAGGGCAATTACATCTGCATCTGCCCGGACTGGGAGAACGAGCGCGGCGAACACCTGTGCGCCCTGGTCGATCACACGATGCTGCCGCGCATCCTGGAGCGGCTGCTGGACGAGGAGCAGTTCCTCTCCCGCTACGGCGTCCGCAGCGTCAGCCGCGTCCACGCCGAGAATCGCGACCTCGGCAACCTGCCGGGCATCGGCTCGGCGATGATCGAGTATGTGGCGGGCGAGTCCAACTCGCCTCTGTTCGGCGGCAATTCCAACTGGCGCGGCCCGATCTGGCTTCCCGTCAATTACCTGTTGATCCAGGCGATCGAGCGGTTCCATCGTTTCCTGGGCGACGACTTCCGCGTCGCCGTGCCGTGTCTGGGCGGGCGAGCGCTGAACCTGAACGAGATCGCCGAACTGATCGCCGAGCGTGTCGTCGACCTCTACCGCCGATGTGACGACGGCGGGATCGCGGCGCTGCAGGGCAAGCCGCCGTTCCGCGAGGATCCGAACTGGCGGGACCACCTGCTGTTCTTCGAGTATTTTCACGCCGACACTGGCCAAGGCCTCGGCGCCTCGCACCAGACGGGCTGGACGGGGCTGCTCGCCAACCTGGTGATGCGCCGCTATCGCCAGGATATCCCGGAATACTGGATGCGCCGCTCGCCCTCCCGCGAAGCCGCCGAGTAGGAACACCGAAAATGCTTGCACCGGCGGCTGCGGCGGCTTCGTTTCGAGTGGGCTCACCCGTCGTCATCCTGTTTTACGCGTGTGTCATGGTGCAAGGCCTGCTGCTGGTCAGCTTCCCTGCGCTCAGTGTCGTGTTGACGGGCGCCTATGCCCTGACCTCGGCGCAATACGGCGCGATCTTCCTGCCGCAGGTCGGGTGCGCGGTGATCGGAGCCCTGCTCGGCGGCGGGCTCGCGCAGCGCCTCGGCTTGAAGGCGCTGCTGACGATCTCGCTCGCCGCGGGCGCACTGTCGCAGGCGTTGCTGGCGCTGCTGCCGATCCTGCCGGCGGACTGGGTCTTTCCGTGCGTGCTCGCCGGCACCGCGGCGCTCGGGCTCGGCTTCGGCTTCTCCGGCGCGCCGATGAACAGCTATCCGCCGGCCTTCTTCCCCGCGCGCTCGCACGGCGCCGTCGTCGCCGCGCACACCCTGGTCGGCTTCGGCCTGGCGATCGGCCCGTTGATCGCCGGCGAGTTCGTCAGGCGCGGCGCCTGGGTCGGTTTCCCCGCGGCGCTCGCGGTGCTGGCGGCCTGCCTCGCCGTCCTTGCGGCTCTGGGTCCGCTACCGGCGTGCCGGGCCGTGGTGCCGGCCGGCGCCGATGGCATAAAGGAACGGCCGGTCGGCTCGCAGGCGTTCTGGGTGTTCGTCGCCATCGTCGTGCTCTACGCCTTCGCCGAGGGAACGTTCTCCAGCTGGGCCGTCATCTACCTTCGTGACGACCGCGGGCTGCCGGAGATGACGGCGAGCTGGGCGCTCTCGGCATTCTGGGGCGCGCTCGTGATCGGCCGCCTGCTGGCCTCGGCCCTGGTCGCCCGCATCGCACCGGAGATCGTGTGGGGGTTCATGCCGCTGCTGATGATCGCCGCGTTCCTGCTGCTGCCGACGGCGACGGGCGGGCCGTCCGGCATCGCGCTGTTCGCACTCGCCGGGCTGGCGTGCTCGGCCTTCCTGCCGCTCAGCATCACGCTCGCCTCGCACCGCTTCCCGGACAACGTGGCGTGGGTGTCTTCGATGTTGATCGCGGCCCTGATGGTCGGTGTCGGCGTCGGTTCGTTCGCCGTAGGCGCGCTGCGCGAACGCCTGACATTCGCCGATCTCTATACATGGTCCGCGTTGTACCCGGCGCTGGCGCTGGCCCTCGCCATCCCGATTCTGCGCTGGGCGCGGCGGGCGGCGGGCACCCACTGAGGTCGGGCAGCGGCTTGTCGCGATCTCGGACGGCGGCTACACTTCGTCAACCTGAGAAGATGTGGTCGGCGAAGCCGAGCGCGCGCAGCCGGTGAGCGCGCTCCGCAACTGGGACAGCACGCGGGGGAACCCATGACGAAGATAACGCTGCATCCGAACGTCGCGAACTTCATCGTCCGCATGGACTGGAACGATTCGCGCGGCGATCTCCCGGGTTTCAGTGAGGAACTGGTCCGCAACTACGAAGCGGGCAAGCTGATCTTGCTCGGCAACGCCCCGTTCACCATCGATTTTCCGCTGCTGAACCAGGTGTCGCTACCCGAGGACAGCGGCGTGCAGAAACTCTCCGACAAGTTCCTCGTCTACCCGAAGCTGTACAAGCCACGCGTGGCGAAGTTCATGTTCGAGAACTTCGCCGGGCGCCCGCTGCTCTACGCGCGCTTCCGCCGCGAGGTCCGCAGCGTCAGCGGGCAAATCCGCAGTTTTCTCGGCAGCATGTTCCGTGGCTACCGCTTCGCGCGCCGCGGCGTGAGCTGGCGATTCACCCGGACCGGACCCGAGTCGCTGCATCTCGATTTCTTCAAGCCGAAGGGCGATTTCGATTACCTGCGGTTGTTCATCAACATCGACGAGGAACCGCGCGTCTGGTCCGTCACCCACCAACTCGAAGAGCTGGTCGCCCGCACGTGGGAGTCGGCGCGATTGATCGACCTGATGGGTGCCCCGCCGCACGTCCTGACGCAACACATCAACAATCATCTGCTCTACGGGCTCAGCCACCGCCCGCCGGAGGAGACCGACCGCCACGTCATCGAGTTCGCGCAAGGCGACGTCTGGCTGTGCGAGTCCCGCACGACCCCCCACCAGATCATCAGCGGCCGGCGGATGATCGCCACCGACTTCTACGTCGATCCGTCGTCGATGCGCGATCCGTCGCGGCGGGTGGTCGCCCGCGTGGAGCGTTGCATGCAGGCGTGCGCCGAGCGGGCGACGATGGCGGGGGCCGCCTAGGACACTGCGTAAACCGCGCCGACCGGAGACGGCACCGTCGCGGGTCCCCGCCCGGCGGAAAGCGCGCTTGACCGGCAGCTTCGGCGCGTGTTTATACGGCCGGTGCGGCGCCACGCGGCCCAGCAAGGCTCGCGTGGTTTGCCCCGAAGCTCCTGCCGATCTCGGGAATCTCCCCGACGACAGTGCCGGGGAGCCGCTGCCAACCCGATCAAGGGGAGTTGCAGAGGGACCATGGCCACGACGATGCCGACCGAGAAGTGGACACTGTCCGCGATCTCCGATCTCTACGACATGCCGCTTCTCGACCTGGTGTTCCGTGCCGCGGAAGTGCATCGCCGCTATCACGACGCGCGCGAGGTACAGCTCTGCACGCTGCTGTCGATCAAGACCGGCAACTGCCCGGAGGATTGCGCCTACTGCCCGCAGTCGTCCCGCTACGAGACCGAGGTCGATCCCGGCCGGATGATGAAGACCGAGGAAGTGCTGGCGGCCGCCCGCGAGGCGAAAGCGGCCGGCTCCACCAGGTTCTGCATGGGCGCCGCCTGGCGCGAAGTCACCGACGGCCGCGCCTTCGATCGGGTGCTGGACATCGTCCGCGGCGTGCGCGGCCTCGGCATGGAGGCCTGCTGCACGCTGGGGATGCTCACGGAGGAGCAGGCGCAACGCCTCGCCGAGGCCGGCCTGTCCGCCTACAACCACAACCTCGACACCTCGCAGGAATTCTACGGCGAGATCATCACCACGCGGACCTACGACGACCGCCTGCGGACGATCGCCAACGTTTCCAAGGCCGGCATCTCCGTCTGCTGCGGCGGCATCCTCGGCCTCGGCGAAGAGAAGCTGGACCGGATCAAGCTGCTGCACACGCTGGCCAACCTCGACCCGCAGCCCGAGAGCGTGCCGATCAACGCGCTGGTGCCGGTCGAGGGCACGCCGCTGGAAGGCAAGCCCGCGCTCGACAATTTCGACTGGATCCGGGCGATCGCCGTTGCGCGCATCCTGCTGCCGAATGCGATGGTCCGGCTCTCCGCCGGGCGCCTTTCGATCCCGCGTGAAGCGCAGGCGATGGCGTTCCTGGCCGGGGCCAACTCGATCTTCACCGGTGAGAAGCTGCTGACCACGCCGAACCCGGAAGCCGATTTCGATCGCGCCCTGCTGGCCGACCTGGGCCTGCACGGACGCGCCCCGGACAAGCACGAGTGCCCGAAGGATCGTCATGCAGCGCCTGGCGCAGGAATTGTCGCGGCTGAAGAGCGAGTTTCGGCACCGCTCGCTTGAGCTTCCGCACGGCATCGACTTCACCTCCAACGACTACCTCGGGCTCGCCCGCCATCCGGCACTGCGTCATGCGGTGCTGGATGCGCTGGCCGGCGACGGCGCGGTGGGTGCCGCCGGCTCGCGTCTGCTGCGCGGGCACCAACCGGGACATGCCGAGATCGAGGCATTCGCGTCGGCGTTCTTCGGCTGCGAACGCGCGTTGTACTTCTCCACCGGCTTTCTCGCCAACTTCGCCCTGTTCACGACGCTGCCGCACCGCCACGACGCGGTGATCTTCGACGAACTGGTGCATGCCAGTGTCAAGGAGGGCGTGCACGCGGGGCCGGCGGCGCGCCTCAAAGTTCGGCACAACGACGTCGATGCCTTCGAGGACGCGATCCGCCGCGCGCGGGCGGCGGGGGCGCGCGACGTCTGGCTGGCGATCGAGAGCGTCTACAGCATGGACGGTGACGTGGCGCCGGTCGCCGACCTGCTGGCGCTGGCGCATGCGCACGACGCCGTGCTGATCGTCGACGAGGCGCACGCCACCGGCATCTTCGGCGCCACCGGTCGCGGCTTCACCGAAGGCCGGTACGACGAGCGACTGATCGTACTCCACACCTGCGGTAAGGCCCTGGGCGTCGCCGGTGGCCTGCTGTGCGGCCCCTCGATCGCCGTCGACTACCTGATCAACGCGGCACGCCCGTTCATCTATTCGACGGCGCCGCCACCCTACGTCGCCGTCGCCGTGCGCCGCGCGCTGGAACTGGTGGACGAGGAGCCCTGGCGGCGCGCGCGGCTGCTCGAGCTGTCCCGCCTCGCCGCCGACAAGCTCGCCCGCAGCGCCGGCGGCGCGGTGGCGGCCGCCGGCACGCAGATCCTGCCGGTGATCCTGGGCTCCGACAGCCGCGCCGTGGAAACGGCGCAGGCACTGCGGCGCGCCGGCTTCGACGTGCGCGCCATTCGCCCACCGACGGTGCCGGCCGGCTCGTCACGGCTGCGGATCTCGATCGGCGCCGATCGCACGGAAGCGGAGATCGAAGGGCTGGCGGAAGCGCTCGGGCACGTGCTGATGGCCGCGGCCTGAGGATGCCGACGGGCGCGCTGGTCATCACCGGCACGGACACCAACATCGGCAAGACCGTGGTGGCGGCGATGCTGACGCTGGCGCTGGACGCGGCGTATTGGAAGCCGGTGCAGGCGGGCACGGCCGAGGGGACCGACACCCTGACCGTGGCGCAACTGACCGGCCTCGGCCCCGAGCGGTTCAGACCGGAGCGCTACCTTCTTACCGAGGCGCTGTCGCCGCACCGCTCCGCGGAATTGGACGGCACCGAGATCGATCCACTGGCGTTGACGTTGCCGGAGCGGGTGCAGGGCAGTCGATTGCTGCTGGTCGAGGGGGCGGGCGGGCTGATGGTGCCGCTCACCCGTCGCACGCTCTTCATCGATGTGTTCCACCGCTGGGGCGCCCCCGTGGTGCTGTGCGCCCGCACCGCACTCGGCACCATCAACCACACCCTGCTGTCGATCGAGGCGCTGCGAACGCGGAACATCCCGCTGCTGGGCGTGGTGTTCATCGGCGAGCCCGTGCCCGACAGCGAACGGACGATCTGCGAGTTCGCCACCGCCAAGCGGCTGGGGCGGCTGCCGCGGCTCGATCCACTGAACACGGACGCGTTGCGGGCGGCATTCGCCGCGGAGTTCCGCCGCGAGGACTTCGTCGCCGCATGAACGCACCACCGGCCATGCCTTCGCCGATCTGGCACCCGTTCACCCAGCATGCGACGGCAGGGCCGATGATCGAGATCGCCCGCGGCGAGGGCGCGTGGCTGCACGCCAGCGACGGCCGGCGGCTGCTGGACGCTATTTCTTCCTGGTGGGTGATCACCCACGGCCACGGCAACCCGAAGATCGCCGCGGCGGTGGCGGAGCAGGCGCGCACGCTCGAGCAGGTGATCTTCGCCGGCTTCACCCATCCGCCGGCCGAGCAACTCGCCCGCGCCCTGCTGCGGATGCTGCCTAAGATCTCTGACGGCGAGCCGCTGGAGTTCGTGTTCTTCTCCGACTCCGGCTCGACGGCGGTCGAGGTCGGGCTGAAGATGGCGGTCGGCTACTGGCACAACATCGGCCAGCCGCGCCACCGCGTCGTCGCCTTCGACGACGGCTACCACGGCGACACCTTCGGCGCCATGTCGGTCGGCGGCCGCGGCATCTTCACCTCCCCCTACCAGCCGATGCTGTTCGCGGTCGACTTCCTCCCCTTCCCCGCCGCTGGCCGCGAGCAGGCGACGCTCGACGCCTTCGATGCGCTGCTGCGCGACCACGGCCGGGACATCGCCGCCCTGATCGTCGAGCCGCTGGTGCTGGGCGCCGCCGGAATGCGGATGTACGCGCCGGCCGTGCTCGCCGAACTGGCGGCGATGTGCCGGCGCCACGACGTCTTCCTGGTCGCCGACGAGGTGATGACCGGCTTCGGGCGCACGGGAACGCTGTTCGCCTGCGAGCAGGCCGGGATCGTCCCGGACGTGATGTGCCTGTCCAAGGGCATCACCGGCGGCTTCCTGCCGATGGGGGCGACCTTGGCCACCCGCCGGCTCTACGACGCCTTCTGGTCGGAGGACCGGGGGCGGATGTTCTTCCACTCCTCGTCCTACACCGGCAACCCGATCGCCTGCGCCGCGGCGCTCGCCAACCTCGGCATCTGGGAGAGCGAGCCGGTGCTGGAGCGCGTCGCCGCCATCGCCGCCGTACACGCGCGCCGCCTCCCCGGCCTGCGCGACCACCCGCTGGTCGCCGACGTGCGCCATCGCGGCAGCATCGCCGCCATCGAGATCGCCGGTGCCGGGACCGGCTATCTCTCGGAGCTGTCGCCGCGCCTCTACGGGTTCTACCTGTCGCGCGGCGTGCTGTTGCGTCCCATCGGCAACGTGGTGTACCTGTTGCCGCCTTACTGCGTAACCAACGACGAACTCGACGGGATTTACGATGTCATCGAGGACAGCCTGGCCGCTCTGCGAACTCGAAGCCTCTAGCACCAATCTGGCCGGCGCGGTCACCGCCCGCCTCGCCTGGTGGGTGGACCATCCGGCGGAGCACGCCCGGTTCCTGAATACGCTCTCGCTGATGGAACATATCGGCAGCCGCAAGATCATGGTGAGCCAGACCGGCACCACGCTCGGTCGCGAGACCCTGAAGCATCTGGCGGAGGAGACGCGCCACGCCTTCTTCTTCAAGAAGGCGGCGGAGACACTGGCAGGCCGTGGGCTGGAATACGACGAGGCGGAGACGATCCGCCCGGCGTCGGCGAAGATGTACTTCGGCCGCCTCGACGCCGGCATCGCGGCTGAACTCGGCCCCGACACGCACCCGGAGGTGCCGTACCTCTACGTCTCGCTGATCATCGAGTTGCGCGCCATCTGGACGTACCGGCTCTACCACGACGTCCTGCAGGGTCGGCCCAGCGGCATGTCGCTGAAAAGCGTGCTGGCCGAGGAGGAATTGCACCTCGAACACATGCTGCAGCGCCTGGGCGAACTCGACCCGGAGCTGCCGGCGCGCGTTCCGCTGTTCACCCGGCTGGAAGACCGGCTGTTCCGCACGCTGTGGGCAGCGCTGGAAAGTCCCTACGCCGTAGTCTCGCAGGCCGCCTGAAGCCGGGGCTACGCCGGGTCCGGTCAGTCCGGCAGGTCGTCCAGCCGTTCGACCACCACCGCCACCAGATCGCGCATCGCCGCGAGGTTGGCGGCCTGGATCATGCGGGCCGGGATGATAGTGCCGTCGGCCGAAGGCAGATCGCGTGTCGCCGTCGCACTGCCGACGACGGTGGGCCGGTAGCCGAGGTCGAAGGCGCCGCGCGCGGTCGAACTGACGCACATGTGCGTCATGAAGCCGGCAAGGATCACATCCTCGACGCCCAGCTCCCGCAGCCGCGCATCGAGATCCGTGTGCGCGAACGAGTTCGGATAATGTTTGACGATCACCGGCTCGCCCGCAGCCGGCTCGACCACGTCGACGATGCGGCCGATGCTCTCGCGAATGTCGTAGGGCGAGCCGGGTCCGGCGTCGTGCATGATGTGCAGGACCGGCGTGCCCGCAGCTCGCGCCCGCTGCAGCAACCGCGCCGCCTCGGCCATCGCGGTTTCGACGTCGGCGAGACGCATCACCCCGCGGGTATACGTGTTCTGGCAATCGATCATCACCAGAGCCGAATCCCGCAGCCCGCAAGGCCGCTGCCCGAGGCCAGCCACTTCCCGCAACGTCGTCGCTTGCGTCATCTTCCCGATCCTCCTCGGTCCGTTACGCCTGAGTACACCGTCGAGAATAGCACCTCCGGGAGACAACCGGCGAGACACGGCCGCTCCGACATTCGTCGCGTAGAGCCGGACGCAAAAAAGGGGCGGCTCGCGCCGCCCCTCGCCTCTTCGTGCCGGACGCAGCCGCTTACGCGGCGTTGCGTACCTCTTCGATCCGCTTCGTCTCCGCGGTTGGGAGGCTCGCCGGGGAGCCGGTCGAGATCGCGATCCGGCGCGGCTTCATCGCTTCCGGGACCTCGCGCACGAGATCGACGACCAGCAGTCCGTTCTGCAGCTGCGCGCCGCTGACCTTGACGTGGTCGGCGAGCTGGAACTGCCGCTTGAACGAGCGGCCGGCGATGCCGCGATAGAGGAAGGCCCGACCGGCCTCCGCGTCCTTCTTGCGGCCCTCGATCGTCAGCGTGTTCTCTCGAGTCTCGATGAACAGTTCGTCCTCGGCGAAGCCGGCGACGGCGAGCGTCACGCGGTACTGATCCTCGCCCGACTTCTCGATGTTGTACGGCGGATACCCGTTGCCGGGATCGCTCCATTGCCCCGAGTTCTCGAGCAGGTTCATCAGCCGGTCGAAGCCGACGGTGGACCGGAACAGCGGGGAAAAGTCGAAGGTCGTCATCACTCCACATCCTCCAAAGCAATGTGTGTTTCCGGCACAGGCGGGGCAGCCCGCCTCTGTGCCCGGCGCCGGACCTCGTCATGAGCATCCGACGACAGTGAAGTATGTCGATCCCCTGCTGTTCGCAAGACCCTCCCGGTGTTCTTTCCCTTCATCGATTGCTGCTTGCGGAACGCGCCGGAAGCACGGCCGACGCGTTCCAGCCTTTGATGCCGGCTGCCGTCAGCAGCCACGCAGCCTGGGATTCAGTGTGTACTCACCCACCCAGGATCCCTTCGCCAGCACGTGGCGACCCAGCGCCTCGAGCACTTCCGGGCCGCCGAACCGCCCCTGCAGCTTCAGGCTCGGTACATCGAGAGCGTAGACGGTGAAGTGGTAGTGGTGCATGAGCTCGTCGTTCCAAGGTGGGCACGGCCCGTCGTAGCCGTAGTAGTCGCCTTGCATATCGGCGTCGCCCGCGAACCAGTCGGTGTAGCTGTTGATGCCGCGCAACCCGAACGGCGTGCGACCGGCGGGCTTGCCGCGTGGGGTGATGCCCTCGGCGTCTGCGCCCCGGGGAAGTTCGGTCGTGGCCGCCGGTATGTCGACCAGCACCCAGTGGTAGAAATCGACGCGCGGCAGGCTGGCCGGCACCACCGCTCCCTCCTTGTTGACGTCGTCCGGCTTGGACGGCACGTCGGGGTCATGGCAGACGAGAACGAACGACTTGGTGCCGGACGGTGCATCCTCCCAGCGGATCGCCGGGCTCACGTTCGGCCCCATGGCGATGTGCCCCTGCTGCGCCGGGACGCAGAACGCATACTCGTCGGGGATCAGGTCCCCGTAGGCCCAGGCATCGATCGCGACCTTCAGTTGCTTCGGCATGCTGCATCCCTCCTCTCTGTGCCCTTTGGACCGTGCCCTCTCCGCGGCGCCGGCCGCCGCAGCATAATGCGCCGAGGCGACGATCCGCCAGCGGCCGCGGCGAGACGCCCGCAGCGCCGGGCAGTGAGCCGGCCCGGGGACTTCTCCCGGCGGAATCGGCACCACATATGCCGGTTGCCGTACTCGGCCGGGCCTCCCGCGCCCGTCGGCGGTGATCTGTGCTGCGGGCGGGAGACTGAGGATGCGCAGAGTCCTTTCGGTTGCACGATGGTTGACGCCGCTGGTGTTCGGCGGCGCCCTGGCCGGCTGCTCCCTGCTGAAGGCACCGCCGGAGCCGCTCACCCTCGACCAGCGGGCGGGCAGGACGGCTGGCTGAACAGCGCGAATTTCGTCGATCAGGTACCGCTCTGGCTGGAGGGTCGCTATATCGAGATGCCGCTGCGCGAGGCTTCGGTTCGCGCCCGCTTTCGCCACGTCAGGAGCTTACACCATGAGCAGCGCCGCCCAGCCGTTACGTCGACAGCCGGAAAGCGTGGACAGCCCGCGCCGCCGGCATCGTCGCATCGACGGCACGCCGCTGCTCAAGGTTTTCGCCCGGCTGCGCGCCGGCAGGCTGGCGCAGCAGGACCCGGTCGCGGCGCAGGAGCGCGAGCTGCACAAGCTGCTGGCGAAGGCGAAGGATACCCGCTTCGGCCGCGATCACGGCTTCGCCGGCATCGACGGCGTCGCGGCCTTTCAGCGGACGGTGCCGCTCCGCCGCTGGGAAGACCTGTGGCAGGCGTATTGGCAGGCCGATTTTCCCCGGTTGGTCGATTGCACCTGGCCCGGCAAGGTCCCGTTCTTCGCCCAGACCTCGGGCACCACCGCCGGCGTCACCAAACACATCCCCTGCACCCGCGAGATGCTCGGCTCGAACCGCCGCGCGATGCTCGATCTGATGACGCACCACCTCGTCAACCGGCCGGACAGCGCGCTGTTCGCCGGCCGCAATTTCATGCTTGGCGGCAGCACGCAGCTCGTGGAACTGGCGCCGGACGTCTGGAGCGGCGACCTCAGCGGCATCTCCGGCAAGACCGTCCCGGCCTGGGCGCGGCCTTTCTACTTCCCGCCGCGCCGGCTGGAGAAAATCGTCGACTGGGAAGAGAAGATCGCGGCGTTCGCACCCGCCTCCCTGGAAGTCGACATTCGCGCGCTGGGCGGTACGCCGAGCTGGGTGCTGCTCTTCCTGGAGCGACTGGCGAGCCTCTATCCCGCGCGCGGCCGGCGTCTCTGCCAATTCTATCCGAAGCTGGAGATGCTGGTGCACGGCGGCGTCGGCTTCGCCCCCTACCGCGCCGCCTTCGCCGAGTGGCTGGACGGCAGCCGGGCGGAGACCCGCGAGGTCTATCCTGCCAGCGAGGGCTTCATCGCCTCGGCCGACCGCGGTGACGGCCAGGGCCTGCGCATGATGGTCGACAACGGCCTGTTCTTCGAGTTCGTGCCGGTCGAGGAGCTCGGTGGAGCGAATCCGACGCGGCACTGGCTCGGCACCGTCGAGACGGGTGTGAACTACGCGCTGGTGCTGAGCACCTGCGCCGGGCTCTGGGGCTATGTCATCGGTGATACCGTTCGATTTGTCGATCGCGATCCGCCGCGAATCCTCGTCACCGGCCGGACCAGCTACAGCCTCTCGGCGTTCGGCGAACACCTGATCGGCGAGGAGATCGACCGCGGCGTGGCGGCGGCGGCGGCGGCGATCGGCGCGGCCGTGACCGACTACTCGGTGGGCGCACTGTTCCCCGCCCGCAGCGACGAGCCCGGGGGCCACCTCTATATCGTAGAGTTCGCGGGCCGGCCACCCTCGGGGAGTCGCCTCGCCGAGTTCGCCCGCGTCCTGGACGCGACGCTGTCCAGCCTGAACGAGGACTACAAGGTCCACCGGACCAACGACTTCGGGATGCGCCCGCCGATCGTCCACCCCGCCTCGCCCGGCACCTTCGCCGAATGGATGAAACGCCGCGGCAAGCTGGGCGGGCAGAACAAGGTGCCGCGCATCATAGGCGATCCGCAGCTGCTCGACGACCTGAAGGCGTTCGCCGGCTGGGTCTAGGCTAGAGCCGCGGCACCACCGCATCGCGAAGGCCGCGGGCGAGGCGCGCCGTCTCCCAATCGATCCTACCGTTCACCCGCGTCGGGCGGAAGTGGCGCTGGAACGCCCGCAGTGTGGCGAACAGGTCGTCGGTCTCGTAGCCGATCTCGCTCAGCATCTCGCGCACGGCATCCTCGTCGAGGATGCAGTCGTCGGCTTCCGCAGGCCACAGGCCGATACCGGCGCGTGCGAGCCCTCGCCAATCGAACAATTCGCCCGGGTCCAGCTTGCGCCGGGGCGCCACGTCGGCGTGGCCGACGACGTTGCGGGCGGGGATCGGCCACCGGCCGAGGATGTCGCCGGCGAGTTGCGTCAACGCCGCAATCTGCGGCTGCGGAAACGCGCGGTAACCGAACTCGTGCCCGGGGTTGACCAGTTCGATGCCGATCGAGCGCGCGTTGATGTCCCTCACCCCTCGCCAGAAAGAGACGCCGGCGTGCCACGCCCGCCGCTCCTCCGGGACGAGGCGGACGATCGTCCCGTCTTCGTCGATCAGCCAATGGGCGCTGACCTTCGCCTGCGCTTCGGTGAGCCGGGCCAGCGCTTCGGCCGCCGAGCGCATGCCGGTGTAGTGCAGCACCAGCATGTCGACCGGGACGCCCGGCGGGCGGTCGTCGAAGTTGGGCGAGCTGAATTCGGTGATCACGACGGCAACGGCGGTTCGGGAAGGCGGGGACGCAGGAACTGGATCATGGCGACCCCCAGCAGCGTGACGGCGCCGCCGATCAGCACGTGATCGGTGAGAGCTTCGCCCAGCATCGGCACCGCCAGGGCGACGGCGAGCACCGGCGAGAGCAGCGTCAGCGGCACCACCCGGTTCATTTCGTACCGGGCGATCAACGAGTACCACAGGCCGTAGGCGATGATCGAGGCGCCGATCGCCATGTAGAGGATGGCGCCCCACGCCCGCCAGTCGGCCGCCTCCAGCGCCGCCCGCTGCCCGCTCTCGAACACCAGGCTGGCCAGCAGCAGTTGCGGACAGGCCAGCAGCGCCACCCAGGCGTTGAGCGCGAACACGTCGACCCGGCCCAGCCGCTTGATCAGCACGTTGGCCACCGCCCAGGCGAAGGCGGCACAGACCACCATCAGGAAATGCGGGAGGCTGGGCTGGCGGGCCGGATCACCGGCGAGGAGATAGACGCCGGCGAACGCCACCGCCATGCCGGCGAGTTGCCACCAACCCAGGCGCTCCCGATAGAACACGAGGGCCAGCAGCGCGCTGAACGGCACGGTGAGCTGGATGGCGATCGCCGCCGGACCGGCATCGACGCCGTGCAGGCCTGCGAACATCATCCCGAAGTGCATCCCGCCCAGCACCACCGAGATGGCGACGACGAGAGGCCAGCGGCCGAGCGGGCGACGCAGGAACGGCGCCAGCAGCAGCGCCACGAGGGCGAAGCGCATCCCCATCATCAGCAGGGCGGGAAGCTGCATCACGCCGGTCTTGCCGACGATGAAGTTCACCGCCCAGATCAGCACCACCGCCAGCGCCGCCGCCCAGTCACGGGCCGTCAGGCCCCGGGCCGCCCCGCCGTGCGGCGAACGATCGCCGGGAGGCATCGGGGCGGTCGTCCGCGACGGCGTCCGGCCGATTACTTCAACCCTCGCTCGCGGGCGATCTGGTCGTGCGCGGCATTGATCGCCGCCATCTTCTTGTTGGCGACCTCGATGAAGTTCCTCGGCAGGCCCTTGGCGACCAGGGTGTCGGGATGGTGCTCGCGGATCAGCTGGCGGTACGCTTTCTTCACCTCGTCGTCGCTGGCACCGTTCGAGATGCCCAGCACGCCGTAGGGGTCCATCGCATCCGAATGGATGAACATCCCCCGCACCCGCTCGAAGGTAGCGCTGTCCAGGCCGAACAGGTCGCCGGTGCGGCGAAGAAAGGCGAGCTCCGAGTTGCGAATCGGAGCGTCCGCCTTGGCGATGTAGAACAGGCTCGCCAGCATATCCTCCAGCAGCGCCGGCTCACGGCGGAACAGCCTGCCGATCTGCCGGGCATAGGGCTCGAAGCCGTCGGCGCTCTGCTTCGCCGCGTCGAAGATGCGCGCGACGCCCTTCTCCTCCTTCTGAGGAACCCGGAACACCTCCTTGAAAGCGTTGATCTCCTTGCGGTTGACGGTGCCGTCGACCTTCGCGACCTTGGCGCCGAGGACGACGACGGCGACACTGAACGCCATCTGCCGGGCCGAGTCGCTGACCGGGCCGCCGGACGGGCCGCCCAGCGCCGCCGGGCGTTCGCCCCAGCCTGGGAAAGGCGTAGCGCCGCCGTCGTTGATCTTGTCGTAGGCGTGGCCGGCCGCGGCACCGAACACCGCCCCGAGCGGCCCGCCCATCGCGAAACCGGCGAAGCTGCCGAGGATCTTGCCCCACATGGTCACTTCCCACTCCAAGCGCTCAGACGAGCGTCACAATAAACGCAGTACCGGCACTGGCAAGGTTGCTGAGTTCGCGCCCGAGGGTCGCGCCCGGCGCGCGCCTCGTCATAACGTCGTAGTCGGGGCCCCGGTCCCGGTCTTGGTCCCGGTCCGGCGGACCAGGGGGCCACCGGGATCCTCGCCCGTCGCCCGGCTATTCCCCCGGCGAGACGAATTTCAGGCCGATGATCGAGCCGATGAGCGTCGTCAGGAACACGACACGCCAGACCGTGAGCGGATCGCCGAAGGCTGCGATGCCGACGATCGCGGTGCCGAATGCGCCGATGCCGGTCCAGACCGCGTATGCCGTCCCCAGGGCGATGCCCTGCAACGCGCGGTTCAGCATCCAGAAACTGAAAATCGCAAAGAGAGCAAACATCACCGTGGGCCACGGCCGGGTAAATCCGGCGGACAACTTCAGAAACGTGGTGAAGCCGATCTCGAACAGACCGGCGAGGACGAGATAGAGCCATGCCACGAACATCATCCTCTTCTGATTGTCGCCCGTCTGCGATCGCAATCACTCCCCGCCGGCCAGTCCTGCCGCCGGCCGGCGGGTCGATCGGCTCAGGCGACGGCGCCGTGGCGGGTGAGCGCCGTGCGAAGCTCCTCTTCCTGCTCGTTGGACAGCGAGGTCTTCAGCACCGTACCTTCGTACTTGCCGAGGTCGGGCAGCACCTTGTCCAAGGTCACCTTGCGCAGCAGCACGAACAGCGCCGAGGAGTCCGGCCCGATCTGCTCGCCCAGCGACTTGATGAAGTCGTCGTCGATGCCGTAGTCGGCGAGCGCGCCGGACAATGCACCGGCCCCGGCGCCCGCCGCGGCACCGATCAGCAGGCCGGCCAGCGGATTGAGGAACAGAATACCGACCAGCGTCCCCCAGAGGGCGCCCCAGGTGCCACCGGACACCGCGCCGGCACCCACCAGGTTGACGGCCTGCTTCAGTTGTAGCTTGCCCTCCTCGTCGCGCGTGACGACGCACGAGTCTTCCAGATCGACCAGATGTTCCTTCTGCATCGAGCGCAGATCGTTCAGCACATGGTCGGCCGTATGCCGTCCTTTGAACGCAATGCAGACGAGATCGCTCATGGCTTCACTCCCTTCTGGCAAAGTTCTCCGCCGGCCGGGCGCCGCGCGTCTTCAAAGGCCCCCCGTCCGCCGGCGTCGCCCGTCCACCGCTGCGGGCCACGGGCGACGCTGATATCGCCCGTCGCCGCCCGGGGAGCAAGCTGCGATCTCTCGGCCCCCGGTCGGGCGGGCGCTCGCCGCCCGGCAACGCCGGGGCACTGCCCGACCGTCTCACTCCAACCAAAGGGACGATTGCCGTTTGCCCACGGCTTCGCCAGACTGCACTGTGACTATCGTCATGCCCGCTGGAGGAGCGAACGCCCGATGACGCCCCCGCTCGCCGACAGGACGTGCCTGGTCACCGGCGGCACCGCCGGCATCGGCCTCGTCACCGCCCGTGAACTGGCCCGGCTCGGAGCGGCGGTGACCATCATCGGCCGCGATCGCCGCCGCGGCGAAGCGGCCGTCGCCGCGATCCGCGCCGCCGCCGGACACGACGGCGTCGACTTTCTTGCGGTCGATCTCGCCGATCAGGGCGAAATCCGCGCATTCGCCGAAGGATTCCGTGCCAATCGCCCGAAGCTCGACGTGCTGGTCGACAACGCGGGTGGGCTGTTCGGAGCCCGCCAGGTGAGCGTCGACGGCCTGGAGATGACATTTGCCGTCAACCACCTCGCCTACTTTCTTTTGACGAACCTGTTGCTGCCGTCGCTGCAGGCGGCCGAGGCCGGACGGATCGTCGTGGTCGCATCCGAGGCGCACCGCGGCGTCCGGCTCGACTTCGACGATCTGCAGTCCGAGCACGGATATCGACGATGGGCCGCCTATCGTCGATCGAAGCTCGCCAACATCATGTTCGCCTACGAACTCGCGCGCCGCCTCGAAGGCCAGTCCGTGACCGTCAACGCCCTGCATCCGGGCTTCGTCGCCACCGACATCGGTGTTCGCCACCGCTTCGTGCCGGCGCTACTGTGGCGGATCGGCAAGTTGGCGGCGGTGGACCCGGAAAGAGGCGCTGCAGCGAGCATCCATCTCGCCAGCGCGCCGGAGGTGGCGGGCGTGTCGGGCCAGTACTTCGTCGACTGCCGGCCCGCCCGCTCGTCGGCGGTCTCCTACGACCGGGCGGCGGCCGAGCGGCTTTGGGATGTCAGCGCCAACCTGACCCGCCTCGAAGCACCCT
>Ga0209573_1003112_pt1 | contig 19190 bp, 13 predicted proteins | sample TNRBio252014_DNA_FD_185870 | JGI IMG/M metagenome (GOLD analysis project Ga0209573, IMG submission 185870) | Wastewater treatment Type I Accumulibacter community from EBPR Bioreactor in Madison, WI, USA - TNR Reactor_6/25/2014_ DNA (SPAdes)... | ecosystem: Engineered > Bioreactor > EBPR >...
TCAGCCCGTTCACCACCTCGCGCACAACGACGGTCCGCTTCCTGCCGCCGCGCCTGGCGGGCGGGATCAGCGGCGCCACGTGAGGCCATTCCTCGTCGGTCAGATCGCTCGGATAGCGCAGCTTGCTGCGGTCGTAGCGGTGGCGGTTCTCCTGCGTCCACATCGGCGGCCTCCTGCATCCCACCACCCCAGGGAATCACAGGAGACTCCGCCGATTCAACATCTTCTCGGACAGACACTTAGGCCAGCCCGGTTCCGCAGCCCTCATGAATAAGATGGGCCAAAGCGATGTTGCCGGGGCAAGTTACAAACGAGGCCAGTGGAATGCAACAATGACCAAACCAGTCCTCTATGGCTTTCCAGCTAGTACCTTTTCCCAAACCGCAGCGCTAGCGCTCGTTGAAAAGGGCGTCAATTTCGAGATGGTCTCGCCGGATCTTGAACAACTTGATTATCGGACGCTTCATCCATTCAGCAAGGTTCCTGTTCTACGGCATGGTAACGTCACTGTGTGTGAGACGCTCGCCATCGCTACTTATGTTGATGAAAATTTCCCAGGCCCGTCGTTACAGCCGACCGGCATTGCGCGTTATCAGCATATTGAGTGGATTAGCTTCTACCTTGACTATTTTGTCGCCGCTATTCTAAATGCGTCAGTACGCGAGCGGTTCGTTCGACCAATATTTGGGGGCGTAGTTGATAAAGAAGCGGTTTCGCGAGCGATTCCTGACATGACACGTTGCATCGAAGTCTTAAGGGATCGCCTCTCACGAAACCACTTTGTCGCGGGTGACCAAATCGGAATTGCCGATTTTCTGTTTGTGCCAACAATCCTTTACTTCAGCCAGACGCCAGAAGGAAAAAAACTTCTAGGAACTGCACATAGCGTTGGCGAATGGGTGAATGTAATGAAACGGCGACCCAGCGTCCGCACGGTTTGCATGAGCCAAGCCTAAAAACGCTTTGGTATCAAATTGGAGCGCTTTGAAACGATGCGTATGCAGCCGGACTCATATTCATAAGATTATCAACGCTAAACAAGTCCGGGGGCACTACGACGTCGAAGTTGATCCCTATTAGATACATACGTGACACATATGCTCCGCCCATGCGCTCAACGATCATCACGGTTGGGAAGGCTCGACTATCCCGCTGGTGCCAGTCAGTCGACCTCATCACGCGCTCGCTTCCTTTAATGTGCTCCACCATACGAGACACCTCGATCAATGCGCCGTCGTCTCGCCCCCGAAGCACGCATAGCGCAGCAGTGCCATCGGGTAGTCTGCGATGGGCGCGGACGAGCGTTTCGGATTGTGCCGTTGATGCTGTTGACGTTATTCTCTCAATTGTATCGACTTCGAGATCGTCAGTAGGATACCAGAAGCGCAGATCCTCATAGCAAAAGTCGGTGCCGAGGACATGCTGCAGGGCTCGCTCTGCCGCCACCGCGAGGGGCCGTCTTGCAGTGCGCAATTTGAGCCAGAGATCCATCGTGAAGGAACCAGGTTGTTCAATCATCAGGATCGATGTCCCAGATATACCTTGCGGTGCCGTCAGGTGCATAAGTGACTTGCAGGTGCGACCGTCAGCCTGCCAAACGTGGTCCACTAAATAAGTCACGATTACTTCGTCATGGCTGAGCACTTCGATTGATACCCGTCGAATGCCGTTTCGGCCAATGTCCCGCGCCCTATGCCGCGCAAAGAACGACTCGCCGTCGAGGATCATGATGTTGCTCCTTCGCCGGTATCCAGAGCTTCCAACACGAATGGAATGGCTTCTCGCTGGAAGTCGATTTCCGAATGCCATTTTTTCAGGCCACCCTCTAGTACACCAAGCGCCACAATTGGTACCGTAAAAGCTGTGGTAGATCTGACGCCGTGGCGAGCCTGCAACAGAAATAAGTGTCGGACAAAATCGGCGAGTTGGAACTCGGAAGCTGTCTTGCGGCTGGTCCGATCAAAAAGAATCTCTAGATCGTGTTCGAGCTCCGCAATGTTGGCCTGGTCCGTAACTGAGTCCGCGCGATCCAAGATAACTTCGAGGCCCGAGGCGGGATCATTACTCGCAATCGCGAGGAAGAATTTGGCGAGGGATCGACGATCGACTTCCCCGATTCTTGTAACAAGACCAAAATCTAAAAGCACCAGTTGGCCAACGGGGTCCAAAAGCACGTTGCCTGGGTGGAAGTCGCAATGGACCCAGCCGTGTACGAAAATCAGACGATACAGGAGCCGAAGGCATTGCAGCGCCACATCCCGGCGTTCCGGGTCGCTACCGATCTCATCGATCGGCCGCAGACCGTCTATCCACTCCATCGCCAATACAGACTTGTCAGACATGCTAGCAACGTTCGGAATCCGAACGCCTCCGCTGGCGAGAACGGATGCAATCTGCCTCTGAGTGTTACCTTCGCGGTTCAAGTCAAATTGGAGAACAACCTGTCGGCAAACGACAGCCACGGCAGCGAACAAAGGTATATTATGGAACGTTGTCAAACGCCCTAGTCTAAGCGCTAACCTACGCAGCAAGACAGCGTCGCGGATCGTCACGCGCCGCGTGTCGGGTCGGATGATCTTGATCGCTATGGCCGCGCCAGTCGTGCGGTCAATTGCCCGGTGAATCTGGGCAGCAGAACCTGCGAGCGTCGAGGGGACTTCGTCCATCCTATAACGCTTCGCTAGTGCAGCTCGGGTTTTTTTCGAGAGGGTCTCCAGGCTCTCAGTCGCGGAACGCGTGAACGCTTTGTTATGAAGGCAGGATAATGAGGCGAGGAAGGCAGGTGTCAGTAAATCTGACCTGGTAGCTAGAATCTGAGCGATTTTTACGACGCCACCATCTGTGGCGCGTACGATCTGGCAAAACAATTTGCCGAGCCAGTGCTGAAGAGTACGACCCCCCCCCCTGGCGGCCAGAATGATGCTTGCGTAAATAACAATAGCAAGCGCCCCCACGGCGCCAAATACAAGGACAGGTCGGAGAAATCGTTGCGCACGCTGGAGTTTCGGAACACTGATGTTCCAGAGCCGTTCATGGCGGTTTGGGCAAGCATTGGGGGGAACCGAACCTGTGCGAAGGTTGGTACGTGAAATCAATGCCGCGGTAATGCGGCCTAGTGGAAGTCTAGTGGAGCGCGCTGACATGTTAGGAGTCCTTGCGTGAGCTCGACACACCCAACAATATAGGAATTGGCGCAACGATCGGCGGATCAGTCTTGTTTGCTCGCCGAAAGAACAAATCAACCATAACTGTATCGTTGTTCACATGTTGGTCTTCACGTAATACATGGCTGGCTACGAGGATATCAAAAGAACTCGGAATCCACATAATTTCCGGATCTGCCGTTAGAGGGATCCGGAACGCAAGCACGTAGACCTCGTCGTTCTCCGCGGGCCAGATCAGCTCAAAGCGACCACAGCCGAGCAATACGCATCCGCTCAGTGGTCGACCAACCGGACGTGCTTCCGCGAAAAGCCCGATCGCGACAACATAGGTTGACCAGTGTACGTCATACGGCAGCGACCCCAATACGAGCTTGTCGCCCGGGTGCCCAACCATTCCTAAACTATCGTGAACCGAGAATGCCGCTGAAAGAATGTCGTCAATTGTAAGCTGGTGAGCTAGTCTACGGAAATGGGTGGGAGAAATGCCAACGAGTCTTGTGAAAGTGCGAATGAAGGTCCCTAGCGACTCATAGCCTACGCCGAATGAGATATCCGTGATCGGCAGATCGCTGTGGAGCAGCAGGCACTTTGCCTGTTCCATGCGTGCACACGAACGAAAACGCGATGGAGTCAGTCCGGTGACGGCTCGGCAAATACGTATCAACGTACCCGACGCAACGCCGAGCTCCTCTGCGAACTGCGATGTCCGGATTAGATTGGAGGGGTTTTCTCTAATGTTCTCTAAAATAGAGACAACACTATGGCGAACATTGGCCATCGTCTTCTCCTTAAACAATGTAAACGACAGCGAAAGATTGCCTCCTCTCCAAGATAACAGATAGATACGTAGGTTGCCGCAACGATTTCACAGTTTGCCTCCAAGAGTGGCGGGAGTATTGGGGTTGAACAACAGTGTTTCACTCTCTTGGTAAGTCGATGTGATCGCGACCCTGCGCCAATCTCATCAGTAGCCGCGTCTTCAGCGCATTGCGAAGGGCTCGAGTGCCGCAATTAGCGCTTCGGGAATAGGCGTAGACCTCAGACCATTAGCTTCTTCCAGCATGCAGCCGATCTCCTGCTCGCCGCGAGCGGCGAGCAGTGGGGCCCCTTTTCGCTCGACTAGGTACTCGAACGCCAGCGTGATGCGGTTTTGCGTAATCCCACCAAGGCGCATCCGAATTTCAACCGCATCGAAGGCCTCAAGTTCGACGAAATACTCACAGCCACAGCGCAGTGTGACGAGCCGGAGTTCGGCCCTGAGTGCCTCGGCCACCGCGCGAGCGTGCTCGCGCAGAAACATCTCGCGGCAACGGCCCTGCCAAGCAACATGGTGGGCAAAATACACATTCCCGACCAAGTTTGTCTCCTCAAGACAAACTACGTGACGGTAGACATAGAAATCTTGTTGGCCTGTGGGGGCCGAGCTCGTCCCGGTCTCAACGGTCGCTTTCGGTGAAAGTGTCTCATCGGCTATCCATCCAGGCGTTTTGCAACCAGCATGGTCGAGATACTCATTGGGTCGCTTTGATTTGTCCATCACGGGCATCATCCACCCCAGCTACCAGCACGGCGCCAGCCATGGGTCGTCCCGATGACCCTATTTTCTGCACGAAGCTGACGATTACGTTGGCGCCGCTGGCCAGCATTATCCACCCATTATTATGCAATTGATTGAGCAGCAAGGGGACTGCAGGCGCGAGCTCGGCCTTGCGCAGACACTCGATTGCCGCCCAAACTCGCGTGGCGCTGGCATCGAAATCTTCTGCATTGCGCTTTGCAAGTAATTCGGCGAGCGAAAAGCGCTCATCAGAAAGCAAATCGCGCCAAGCGACACCTCGCGGTTCAATTGGCTCAACGTCGCAGGTGACCTCAATGGGCGCCGCTACTGCGAGCGTGATGTCGGCAGCATGAGTGAGCGAGACGTGGATTGTAGCCCCGTTGTGCTTCGCAGGTTGGGGCTTGCCGTCGGGGCGGGTAAAGACGACCTCCGGGTCGACCCCGATGAGCGCAAGTGCAATTCTCCGGCGCGCCCCGCGTTCGTCAGTTTTGCCGTTCACAACGCCGAGGCGGATCCGCGATTTGGGCAGAAACTCTTCGAGGCTGCGCTCAAGATAAGGCGCGAGTAGCGCAACCGGCCAAGCCTCTGGCGCTGGCAGAGTCTCGATTGCGCGCAATGTAAGGCCGCGCCAGCGTTCGACCACATCGCCCCCGGCATCCAGAAACTCGAGGTCATAGAGGAAGCAGTCGCCCTCATGCTGGCGTTCGCGAGCGACGGCGCGGTAAGAGGTCGCAGCGTTGAGCAGCCCGATCTCAATGCGCTCAACGGCGACGGGAATGACGCGCTTATGCGGAATACATGCTTGGAGCGCATGCAACCCGGCATCGCGTGCGCCTGGGTCGCCGAGTAGTAATTTCTGCGGCAGGAACGCGCTGTACCACGGACGACCATCGCTGGGCGCGAGCACGGCGACGCACTCGCGCGCGTTGAGCCAGCGATAGGCGCCAAGCCGCTGGAACCGCCCACGTTGGAATAGGATTTGATCGTAAAGCTCGTGCGCTGGGTTAACGTCAAGCGGCTCGCCTGCAGCGCCCAAGCGCGTGAGTGCTGCGAGATTATCGTCAATCGCCGCGTCTACGGCCACATCAAAGCAGGCGACGGCGCGCACGTGATCGATTTGGAAGCCGGTCATCGAACTGCGCAGAGCGAGCGCGACGCGCCCGGGCGCCCCTACGAGGGCAGCTACCCGCAGTGTGGTTTTGACGCCAAAGGGGACGAGGATCGCCTCACGGAATTCGACCTTCTCGAAGTGCTGCAACCGCTCGGCGCCGATGACCGCCTCAGCGGCCTCGGCAATGGCTTCCAGGGCCATTACGGCGGGTAGCAACGACACGCCGCCCAGCGCATGGTCGGCGAGGTAAGGATCCGTGTCGCTGGATAGTATACTGTCGGCGACCAGCTCGATCCCAGGATAATACACGCGCGGCGTCTCAAGAAAGCGCAGGAGCGGAAGCGAGGGACCATCCAACCAAACGGTCGGTGGCCGACCGAAGCGGCCGGCGACGATTACGGACGGCGCTGGCAGAGATTGCGCGGCCAGACGGCGCATCATCGCAGCACCCTGGTCAATCGACAGGGCTGTAACGCCCTGACGTGAGAGCACTTCGAGCGCGGCGAGCCGATCGCCCATGCCGATCCCAGCCCAGACTGACCACTCGAGCGCCAGGCAGCGGCAGCGCGGGTGCGCCTGCGCATAATCCTCGATCAGCCGCGTCAGCCACTCATTGGCAAGACCATAATGCGCCTCGCCGTGCAGCCCGGTTCGGGCGATGATGGAGCCGAAGCCGACGAGCAGGCGCAGGTGCGCTGAATCGATGGCGGCAAGCAGGTTGCGCGCGCCGTGCCACTTTACGCGCAGAGTCGCGAGGAGCGTCTCCTCTGACAGCGTCGCGAGGCCCTCGGGCTGATTGATTCCTGCTGCGTGCAGCAGCGCCGTTACCGGCCCGAGTTCCGCCTCGATGTGCGCGACCGCCGTCGCGACGGCGACAGGGTCAGTCACATCGGCCTGTACGTAGCGCAGATCAAGACCTGCTGCGGATATTCTAGCGAGATTGACAGCGAGTGAAGGCTCATCGGCCGGCGAACGACCGAGCACGGCGATGCGCACCCCCCTGCCCGCCGCCAAGGCCAAAGCGCACTCGGCGCCGATACCCTTGCCGCCGCCGCTTACCAGCAGGACGTCCTCCGGCCCGAGCACGAAGTCGTCTGCAGGCTGTTCCTCGAGTGAACATATCCGCGGCACGTTCCGCCGGCCGTCCGCGTCATAGTGAGCCTCGGTGTAGCCAGGCCCTGCCGCATTCGCTTCGGCGAACGCCCACTGCTCAGCTCCCGGCACTCCCAACGGAAGATCGCAGACAACGACCGAGAGCTTTGGCGCCTCTAGGGACAGGCAGCGGGCGAGCGCGCCACCGCCACCGCCATGCTGGATCAGTAAGAAGTGGGCGCACTGCAAAAGAGCCTCACGCGCGGCTGCGAGTAGCAAGCCCGCATGTTTAGGCTCCGGCTCTGGAGGAATTAATACGATAACGCCCTTCCCCCCGGTTTCGGACGCGGGCTTTATGCAGGCCGCCATGACCGCGTCGCGCATTGGATGATCGTCCGGTGACATCACATGCCAATGGATGTTCCGCACCGCGTCGCGCGGGACTAAGGCCTTCTCGCTGTGAGTGATCACGAATGGCCGCACCCAACTGTCGATGCCTGGGGGCATGCCGGGTTCGGCTCGCCGACCGGCCATCGCCAGTGGGATGCTGGCTATCGCCTCGGCCACTTCGCCGACGGTAGCGTTTGCAAGTTCGGCGGGAGCCATTAGCGGGTCGATATCCAACGCACGCGCCGCCTCGGCGACAAGTTGGCTTACCGAGATCGAGTTGAAATGGAGGTCGCCAAGCAGCCGATGCTCGGCCGATACGGTCGCGATCGGCAGATCGAGGCGCTGGGCGATCAAGTGTCGCAGGATCTCAAGTGGAGAGGTATCCGCGGGCAGGTTCGTTCGAGCGCGTACAGTGAAGTCTCGCCGATTTGGCCTCGCGTCCGTCGCGCCGGGTGGCTCCAGTGCTGGCTCGGCAGCCATATGCTGGGCGCTCTCACAAGGGTTAGAGAGGAAGCGGCGCGGACGATCGAGGTCAATTGGCCGATTGAAACGGTCAGCGAACAGCGTCGATACGCGCAGTGGTGCCCCGAGCACGAAGGCGGCGCCCGCCGCACTGAGCAAACCCACGAGCGACGGCCCGCCCGCATCGAGCGCAATGATCGGCGTCTCGGTCAGCCCATCGATCAGGCGGGTGAGGCCGCGCCCGGGCCCGACTTCTATGAGCAGGTCGGCCTCAGTCGCGACCACCGCCGCGGCTTCGGCGAAGCGCACCGGTGCCAGGATCTGTGCACAGAGATGGGCGCGGAGATCGGTTGTCGAATCGAGCGCTTCGCCGGTCACCGTCGAAAGAATCCGGCCGCGGGGTGTAGCAAACGAAAGCTCGACTAGCGCCCGAGCAAAGGGCTCAAGCGAGGGCGCCATCAGTGGCGAATGAAAGGCGTGCGAGACTGAAAGCCGCTGCGCTGTGACGCCCGCCACTTCGGCGCGAGTAAGTACCGCCTCGATTGCTGCCGTTGTACCGGCCACCACCTGCTCTGCCGGACGGTTGAAACAGGCAAGGTTGGCCTCGACGCCGTCCAGGAGCATCTCGACCTCAGCTGCCGTGCCTGAGATCGCGGCCATGGCCCCGGGGCGCGCTCGCTCGCCCATCGCCTGGCCACGCGCTCGCACCAGACGGAGCAGCGCGTTGGAATCGATCGCACCGGCCCAGGCGAGCGCGGTCAGCTCACCGAGGCTGTGTCCGACAGCGACACGTGCGCGAAGGCCGAGACGCCGCAGCATCTCCACGCCGGCGAGAGAGGCTGTGACAATCGCGGGCTGGGCCACCTCGGTCGCGATGCCATCGCCCGCATCCGTCAGCATCGCCCGCGCATAAATCCGATTGACCTCGTTGAATCGCCGTCGCCACGCACCGCCGTCAAGGTGTGCTGGCGCCGCTTGTCCGGGAAATAGATACGCGAGGCGTGGTGCACGTTGCCGACGCGCGAGGAACACGCCGTCGGCCACATCGAGCATTCGCTCGGTTTCGGTGCGCAGCAATGCGATAAGCCTCGCAAGGCGATTGGCCAGATCGCCTGGACTTGTTGCGAGGACAGCTGCGCGCCAATAACCAGCCCCGCACTGGATGGCGAGTGCCGCGGCCGCATCGGCCAGATCTGCGCGCGAGAGCTCCTCCGCACGGCCGGCAAGGCTCTCGACACGATTCAACAGAGCCAAGCGGTTCGGTGCGGACAGCAGGAACAACTCGGCGTCCTGAGAGCTTGCGAGTAGCCGGCGGGTGTCCGGGGTGAGCGGCCGCCGGGGTCTGCGGCCTTCGCCCTCGAGAACGAGGTGTGTATTAATTCCGCCGAAGCCCATTGCGCTCACGCCGGCGCGAAGCGGCCTCTCGCGTGGCCACGCACGCCCCTCCATTGGCGCTTCTACGAGGCTGCCGTTCGCGGCAAAGGCCGCATGCGGTCGGTCGCAAGCCGTCATTGGCGGGATGACACGCTCGGAGAGCACGAGCGTCGTCTTGATCAGTCCAGCGAGCCCTGCCGCTGCCTTGGTATGGCCGATGTTGGCCTTGATCGAGCCGACTGCCGCGGGAGCCACGGCTCCATCCATGCGCCGCACCGATGTAATGGCAGCAAGCTCGATCGGATCGCCGACTGCGGTGCCGGTCCCGTGGCATTCGAAATAGGAAATCGAATCTGAACCGAACCTGGCCATCTGGTACGCACGAGCAAGTGCCAGCGCTTGGCCCCGCTCGGTCGGACGGGTAAGGCCACCTTGCCCGTCCGTAGATATCCCCCAGCCGCGGATCGACGCATAGATCCGGCGCCGTTGTGCGAGCGCGTCCTGACGCCGCATAAGCACGACAACGCCGCAACCTTCGCCCGGCCAGAAGCCGTTTGAACGCTGATCGAAGACGCGCATCTCCCCGCGCGCGAGCGCACCATTGCGAGCAAAGCCGACCAACTCGAACGGATCCAGGCTGAGGTCGACAGCCCCTGCGACAGCGACATCAATTTCGCCGTTCGTCAAGCGCGAGCAAGCTGTGATCACGGCAAGCAGCGAGGCGGCGCAGGCGCCATCTACGGTGAAGCCGCCGCCATGCAGATCGAAGTGATTGCAGATGCGACCGGCGATCGTGTTGGAGAGGCCGCCCGCAAGGCTTTCCTCGTTGGGCGGTTGGAAGGGCGCCTTGTACGCGATCTCAGTCCGTTCGAGCAGGGACGTGACACGCGTCGGATCGACTCCTCCGTCCGCGAGCGTGCGCGCGAGGACCCGGCGAACGTAAGGCCAGCGATAGCGCATCAGCCCAGCCCGACTGAACTCGCCAGTGAGGCTATTGCCAATTACTACCCCGGTCGCATCCCGCGGCAGATTGGCTCCATCGGCAAAGCCGGCGTCCGCAAGCGCCTCGCTTGCCACCTCAAGAGTCAGCCAGTGCGCGAGATCGGCCGCAGCATAAGTCTCGGCAGGCACCCGAAACCGGCCTCGGTCGAAGCTGTAATTTTCGAGCAGCGCGACTTCGATCGGGTCAATGCTATCGGGATCATCGACCGCTCGCGGCGTGTAGTCGCTGAGGCACAGTCGTTCTTTGGGAAATCGCCGAAAGGCGCGCCGGCGTGCGAGGACGGTTTGCCAAAGCTCCCGAGGCGAGCGCGCGTCCGGGTAGCGGCAAGCCATGCCGACGATGGCAATTGCAGTCCTCATCCCATGCGCTCTTTGGCGGCCACAACACTTTGGGGTTTCGTGGAGGTAAAAATAGGCCTGAGTTGCTTGCCGGCTGCGCTCTCCCATCCCGCCGTCCAGGCCTGCCAGTAGAGCCATGCCCCCCGCGCCGCCGTCACGATGGCGAGTGCGAAGAACAGGCCGAAGACGATATGGAGCAGCATCAGCAGCCCGTAAACGAGGGCGACCGACGATCCGAACAGGATCTGGCCCTGTTTGCTGCTCGGCGTCGTAGCTGGGTCGGTCACCATGTAGAAGCTGAAGAGAACAAAGGCGAGGCCGGTCATCGGCATAAGGCCGGCCAGCAACGGCGTCCCGAAGAAGAGGGCGCGTAATACCGCTTGGAACGCAAAGCCACCCAGCCACGCAACAATCAGCGGCACGCGCTCCGTGAATTTGGTGTTGAGGAAGCTGCCGGACACGATGATCAAGATCGGCAACAGCCAGTGAAACACGGTGCCGGCGTTCTCCGTAAAGTGATAAGGCGGAGCAATGCCGACCGAGGGAAATAGCAGGAGGGTAACTGCGATGCCGAAGTTGGACGGGTTGAGGAAGTGCCGGCTGGGCCAGCGCTCGCGCGAGAGTCCGGGGATTGCGATCGGCGCACGTAGCAGCGCCTTCGAAGCGATCGCGACAGCAGCGGCGAGGGCAATAACCCAATATCGCTCGCCAGCGTAGAGTAACATGCTCACCGCGAGTCCGGTAATATGGGCGGAGAGCAGGAATTCGACGAATTGCCGCGGACCGCCGAGGAATCGCGGCCGCCGACGCTTAGCGATCGAGTCGACCCCCTCGATCCCAAGCTCCATACCGTAGGCTGCTGCAAGTGCCACGAACGGATGTGCCCAGGCCTGCTCAAAACCGAGCACGGTGTGGCCGAAGACGTTGAGGACCGAGATGGCGGTAGCGAACCGCCACAAGCCGGCAAGACGCTTGCGCTGATTCCAGTTGTCGCTCAGAGCGACCCCGTCCTTCATCATTTGGCCCCCTTCAAGACACGCCCAGCGGGCCGAGGCGCACCGTGTACCAGCCCGGCGTGAGCGTGAGGGTAATGTCGCGAGGGTCAGCAGCACCATCGCGCCAACGGATTTGGACTTTGATCGGACTGGTAGGAGCCAGCGGGCCAAGCCCGAAGTGCAGGTCGGGGCTGCGCTTGCCGCTGTGGCCGTTGCCGCCGTCGACCTGCGCCACCATGCGCCTACCGTCCGGCAATGTGATGATCGCGGTGGCGCCGATTGCAGGCCGGCTCGGCGAGGCCGTATCGGGATGACCGGGGGTCACTTCGACGGACGAAACGGGCCCGACCGGATAGCGGATGTGCAGGCCAAGGAAGCTGTTCTTGGTCGGCAGCTCGTTGCGATAGTAAACTGACGGTGCCCACTGGTTGGCGACGAGGAAGCTCAGCCGGCCGCTGCCATCGACATCCGCGATTGCGATACCCCGACTGACACAAGTGCGGTCACTCGGTTCAAAGCCGAGATCTGGGGCAATGTTTACGTAATTGCCGTCTTCGGCCTGCACAAAGAAAGGATTGTGACCTCGTGCGCTCAGACCATCTCCGGGTCCGAAGCGCGGCCAAATTCGCGGGTTGTTCAGGAACTCGTCGTTTGCCATGGCGAGCTCCTGTAGCTCGGGCCAACGGTCGACTGAGCCGCTCATGAAGCCGGTTGCCTGCACCAATTCGAGCTTGCCGCTATTGTCGAAGTCGGCGAATTTTGCGTCCCAGCCCCAGCCGCTGCGGGCGATCCCGCGGGCTTCGCTGCGGTCGACAAACGGCGCTTTCTGGTCCTTTATCCGGAAGGGCTCGCCTGTATTGACCCATAGGAAATTGCTTTCCTGGAGCGCATAGGCTTCGGTAATGTTGCTGACGACAATTGCTAGCTTACCGTCCCCATCGATATCCCCGAAATCGACGCCCATCCCCTTGAAGGAGTCTCGTCCTAGTACCTTCGAGTTGGGACTCGTGAGCGTCTTACGCCCGTGCATAGGAAGGAACCGCAGATCACCGGGGGTCGACTGGTTGAGCAGGAGCTGATCTGGTCCAAAGTCGTTGGCAAAGTAGAGTTCTGGCAGCTGGTCGCCGTTCAGGTCGGCGGCGCCCAGCCCCAAGGTCCATCCGTGCGCAACATGATCGGTTAACGCGACCTTGGCTTCGGTGAACTTGACCACCGGCTCAGGCCCTTGGGCGGCCCCTGACCACAGCAAGAAATGCTTGCCGCCACCGTTATAGGCCCGCGACATGCCGTGCTGCATCTGCTCGATACCATTCGCGCGAGTGTCGAGGATGCGGGCGCCGTCGGGATAATAATTGGCAATCACGAGGTCGGCATGCCCGCCGCCGGTGAGGTCGGCGAAAATAGCTGAATTCGTGAACCAGCGCGGATGCTCGGGTACCACCTCCTGCGGCACGAAGGCCGCGGGGCCGAGCGGGCCGGACCCCTTGCGCAAGAACGCGATCGGCGAGCGGCCCCAGTAATAGACCAGGATGTCTGCCTGCGCGCTCTCGGTCATATGGCCAGGCAGGCATCCCATCGGCGCCATGGTCTCGGAAGCATAGGCGAGGGGCGTGGCATCGAGTGTGAAGGGGGCGTATCTCTCGCCCGTGCGAGGAGCCGGTACGACGATCACCTGGTTGGTTCGGGTATCGACATAGCAGACATCATTCGGCAGACCGTCTCCATCGAGATCATAGAGTGCTGCGGCTGCGCCGACAGCGGAGACCCAGGCATCGATGCCGCGCAAGCTTGGATGGACCGGGCGCACTTCCTGTTTCGCTGGACTATCTATTTCAGGCAGTGGATGCGCGGTGAAGCGGAAGCGCGCCGCCAAGGCCTGTCGATCCATATCGGAAAACGCAGGCGGCTGGGCGAGTGCATAGAGAACCGAGACCACGAGCAAGGCGAACAGCCGAGAACCGTATCGCACCAGCCAGGACTGCACGGTCCCCATCATGCGAGATCGAGCTCCCGCATCAGTAACTCTCTTGTGCCGGTCCGCCAGCCCTCATAGGTCTCGACTTTTCCGTCGCGTGGCAGCCCGGGAAGCGCTGAGTCGGTCACATCCGCGGCCTTGGGAGCGGCAACGCCGCAAAGCAGTCCACATGCGCGTTCCGTGTGAGCCGTCATGTTGCCGGCGCGCGCGCGCGCCTTCGCCGCGAAAGCGGCCCCCTGGGCGAGATGAATACGATGGGACGCGGCCGCTGCGGAGAGTGCTCGGATCCCTTCGTCGTCGCAGCCACCCGTATAGGCGCAGGCAAGACCGATCCCACTCCACAGATCGGCCCGACGCTCGCTGGGGAATTGCGCCACTTTCGGTGCGAGCTGATTCACGTCGGCTCCGCACACGAACCAGAGGCTGCGTCCGAGCCCTTGGTCGAAAATCCTGGCTGCAGCACGACTTAGATGCCGCGGCTGCTGCTGTTCGGCAATTGTGCGCTCGGGATGGAAGTAGCCCTCGTGGAAGCCATATCCATCGACGATCAGCCATCGCAGCAATGGATCGCAGCCTTCTAGAAACGGTTCGATGCGGCGACGCAAACGCGCCAGCGCCCAGCCAGCGCCAACATGAACCATGTACACGTGCGGCACTGCGACAGTATCCCGGAAGATCGCAAACCGCCGTCGCCATGGAGTGAGGGTGTCGAGAACGGTTAGTGCCATTGCCGCGCCCTCGTAAGCAAAACCGCGGTACTCGGCTGGATGCCTGTCGAGTGCCGCCGCGAGTAGCGTTAGTGCTGGCTGGGCGAGCGCAGCATTGTAGCCCTCAATGAAGGCCTCGCCCGCCGCTTCGAGCGCGCGCTTAGCGGTGTCGTTACGCGCATGGAAGCCGCGTTTCGTGAAGTTCACCTGCTCACGAGAAAGCCGCAGCCATACCGTCCAAAGCCGGGTTAGCCGGTGGTCGACCGCGGTTATCGCTCGCTCGTTGTCTTGGGGAACCGCGCGAATAAGCCCAGGATGCTCGTATGCTGTTTCTTCAGGAGCAGAACGCCTCCTGCTCGCTTGAGCGCGCGATAAAACCCGCATCGCTTCCCCCGTCTAAAAACTTAGCGGACGGCGTACCCCGGGGCTGCATGTCGAACAGGCCGTTGCTGCGAACGTGGCCTTGAAACGACAACAATCTTCTTGAGTGACAATACGGACCTGAAAAGTGAGGGCTGCCATTACAAAATCCTCCCCATTGCGCGAGCAAACATGCACACCAATGCCCTCGCATTGAAATTGGCGTGTAATTCTTATCCTATAATTCCTTGCCGCAGTCTGAATTCTCCCCCATTTTTTGAAAATCAGGTTGGCATTCTAACGCATTTGCACTACCATATCAAGGTTAGAAAACCGTAGGTAGAACGCCGTCGCATTCGTGGTGGCATTTCCCGGTTTAACGATCGGCTATATTGAAGGCTGCTGCGCAGTATCAACCCGATGAAGGCGGCTTGAGGATGTTGACAATGCAGAATCCATGAGTGCGCCAGATATGCAAAACAAATACCGAAAAAACTGAGGCACCTATCCATTAATTTCGGTCGGAGCAGAAATAATGAGTATTTTGTTGTCAGTAAAACGAAAACTCGCGCAATTTGATGCGTGGGTTTGCAGCTTCGGCGACGCGATGGATGTGACGCTGTACGACCTAATGGACGAGAGGATGACAAAGATTGAGCAGAGACTTTCGGAGCTACATAGCACGACCCCCCCGCCATCTGATTGAATCGGGAACAGCCGTCTGAAACAGCGTAGGGGGAACGGTAGCTAGCGTGGATATGTGCGTCGCCCGTCACTTTTCGGAACAAGATCGGCGAGCAGGACTCTACAACACCACCTGGATCGTCGAGCGACATCGCTACAATACCTCCGACCAACTCCGTGCCGCACAGCTTCAACCCGGTGTCTCGTGAACCGCGGGCGGTACAGGTAACTGCTCCACGCGGATCACGAGCAGAAGCATGCGTCTAGCACCCGGACGCCGCCTTTTGCCCACTACCGCCCAACGACAGAATTTGTCTTCTTGCGGACCATTGCTGCATCAACGCGATCATGACAAACGGCATTGGCAGAAGATTCATGAAAAAATGCCATGAGACACGCCAGCCTACTGCTGACTCGCTGCCCAACCAGAGCGACGCTTGACCAAACAACGTGCTTAGCCCGATCGGTTTACCAAGGTAATACGCTGAAAGCGTGAGTGAGATGTGCTCACATAGATGTGCGCTCTCTATATACAAAGCATAGCGAACCCATTTCGTGCGAATAAAATACGTTAGGCCCACGATACTCGCTAGAAAAATGCTATTGCCGATAAGGTGAAGGATTTCCATGCCCATCATCGTCTGTCGTGCTATACTTTCCTCAGGGAATAAGTATTCCCCCAATACGCTGACGATCTCCGTTACAGGCCGAGACATAAAGGGAGTGCCGCGACCGCAAAAATTGGAAACTACCCACTCATATTTTCCCGAAATCCATACTACAAATTGAACCCCATGCTCCACAAAATGGCCAACTTGAAAGACTAATGCGAGCCCGATTAATATCGCTAGTAACTTCTCTACTTGCAATACCCCGTTCTTGGAAGCGAACTCTACTCTTTCGGTCCGTGCAGTCACGTTTGCCTCCGCATGTTGCAAGTTAAGCTGCTAATGGGAACGCAGGACAATGTCCCCAGCAGTAAATTGCTCCAATCGCTTCCGACCTTCACATTCGGCCCGGACGGCGGTGCGTCCCAGCTTAAAGGCGCATGGCAGGGTTACCGTTGCTCTGGCCGATGAACTCGTGGTCGGATTTACTGGTCGGCCTGAACTTGCCCAATGACCCGCAGTTCGGTCGCAACCTCCTCCGGATACTGGATCGCATCCTGCGGCTGCCAGCTCTCCGCCGGTTGCAGCATGGGACCGGTCAGAGTGGGCGACATGTCGAACGCCTGCATCGTCCGACCGAGGATGCGTAGCTCGTCGTCCGCATTCTCCCTCCACGGCGTAAGCAGAAGATGCAGGTCGAACGGCAGGTGCGAGCGTCCGGTGCGGTAGCCGATGGCCGACTAGGCGGCGCGCATAGCGTTGTTGATGGCGACGCGATACGGGAACAGCGTCAATAGCGGCGGCGACAGGGTGTTGGCGGTGCGATTTTCCGGATCGAGGTCCTCGGTGGGAGCCAACAACGCGCGCGGCAGGCTGGCGTCCACCGGCTGCGCCTGGGCGAATGGCGAAATTCAGATAGCGCTGAATACTTGAACCAACGGCTGCAAGACCACCCGAATCAGTCACGCAAACCCCCCTTCTGGCAAGTGGGCACCTGCCAGATAGATACCAAATATGAACATGCGGACTTAGAGTCGTCCCACGAGTTATATTAGAATATGGTAACTTTATTATTGGTTAGACACGAGGATTACGCGTTCGGAGCAGGTTGTAAAGCCTTTTTTTAATTAACCTCGTCGTCATATGCAGCCGTTAATTGAGCGCCTACCCGGCGGCGGCGGCGCCTCTCTGGCGCAGTGCCTCGGTTCCGGCTCAACCAGAGTCAGCCGCCACCGCTCGCAGGTTGGCGCACGGCGGGTGCGGGGCGCCGCTCCCCGGCAATTTTGCGCTATCCGCGATATCATTCAGAACCCCCCTTCATCCGACCCCCGTCAGATGCGGCCACTATAGCTTCAGCCGGCCGTGCCGTCGCTACCCAAGCCAGTTTGGCCGCCTTGCGTACAGATTCCTGCTTCAGCCCGGGACCGTTGTCGTTTGCCCCTCGTGCTCAGAACTGCGGCGCTTGTGAAACGCAGGATGCGGTGCCGTCTCTGTTTCCAACGTATGGCCCGCCCCGTCCGCAAGCGGTTTCTGCGATCCGAGTAGTCTGCGTCAACGTGTTTAGCCTTTTTTGACGCCAGGAAGTTCAACGCTCAGCGGCTCGTTGCGTCGCCGCATCTCCGGCATGCCTCTCCTCGCCTCGGTCGTCGCCGCTCACCGCCGCTCGTCGCGGTCCCCCTCCCCTGCCCGGCCACCGCCGTCGTTTCCCGCCTCGTCGTCGTCCGCCGCCTCGGCTCCCGCGCGTCCGCCGGCGATGGCGTCAAGCAGCGCTCGCGTCCGCCCGATTGCCAGCTCGGCGTCGAGCAGCCAGCGGTCGAGTTCCGGCGCCAGCTCCTCTACCACCAGCGGCGGCAGTGCCACCGCCACCGGTCCGAGCTGCAGCGGGGCGACCTCCCCCTCCGCCACCGCCTCGACGTCGCGCCGCGGCCGGCCGCGCCCCCGCCCGGGCTGCGGCCGTCGCGGGGGCGCGGTCTCGTCGCGCAGCGGCGCCAGGCCGGCGAGGCCCCACAGCCGGCGCTTTTGCCGTCGCGTCACCTCGACGGCCACCGCCAGCGCTGCCAGTTCGTCGAGCAGCGCCGTCGCCGTGCGCACCGAGACGCCGAGGCCGCGCGCCAGCGACGATGCCGCCAGCAGCGGCGCTGCCGCCAGCAGGTCGACGGCGGCCGCCGCGTGTGAATCGCGCCTGCGGCCGGCGACGGCGGTGCGCGCCGCCCGCCAGCCGGCTTGTAGGGCGCGCAGCAGATCCAACCCCGCCTCCGCCTCCTCCGCCACTGCCGCGTAGAACCGCGGCGTCCAGGCGTCCGCCTGCCACGGCACGCCGTCGTGCAGCGCCCGCGCGCCGCTCAGCAGCGGCACGGCGATCGGCAGCAGGCCGCGCCGTCGCCAATATTCCGCCAGCGCCGCGCGCAGCGGCGGGCGCTCGCCGCCGCCCTCCAGCCAGGCGTGCACCGCGCCGGCCGCACCGGGCAGCGCCGCCCCGCGCGGCGGCAGCGTCGTCGCCGCGGCGGCGATCGCGTCCTGCTGCGCCGCGTCCGGCCGGACCGACCAGCCCCACAGCCCGAGCGCGTGCCGGGCGGCGCCCCAGGCGGTGCCGCGGTCGGCGAGGATGTGGGCATCGGGCAGCCGCAGCCGGGTGCCGGCGACGACGGCGGCCAGTTGCCAGCGATCGACGATGCGCCCGTCGGCGGCCGACTGGCGGGCGACGGCGTCGAGGCAGGTCCGCCACCGCCACGCCGGCAGCAGCGGATGACTGCGCAGCGCCATGTCCAGCCGGCCGATGGCGAGGCACGCCCGCTCCAGCGCCGCGTCACCCTCGATCGCGCCGCGCCGCGGTCGAATGGGCGATTCGCTCACGGCGCGATGCCTGGGTCGCCGCGCCGATCGCCGGTATCGCGGGCTGCCCTCGCGCCGGCGCTGCAGGGCGCGCTGGAGCGGCCTCGGCCGGCGCTGAAAATCCCCTGGCCGCCGGTTTTGCCGCCTTCGGCACAACCCGTTGACGAACAATGGTCTTTCTGGGATGCCGCGGGCACGAACGGAAGCTTTTGCATGCCGCTATCGTACCCATGAATGACGCAACGGTAAAATAAGTGTTTTTTCTTCCGACCGCCGCCCTCCCCGACCGTATGCCTGCTAAGGGTATTGTCGGGCGTACGATGGCGGCGCGGAGTCCGGGTGATCGACTCCCCCCTCCCCCCCCCCCTCCGGAGCCCCGGAAATGCCGCTTCACCCGCCGCGCCTCGGCGGGCAATCACGAGGGCGAGACGGCGCCGGTCCAGCCGGCACGCGCGAGCGTGTCGATGAGCGTGCTTCGGGCGATGCCGAAGGTCCGGCAGACCGCCGCCTTGCTCGCGCCGCCTTCGAGAGCGGCAA
>Ga0209573_1003113_pt1 | contig 19188 bp, 13 predicted proteins | sample TNRBio252014_DNA_FD_185870 | JGI IMG/M metagenome (GOLD analysis project Ga0209573, IMG submission 185870) | Wastewater treatment Type I Accumulibacter community from EBPR Bioreactor in Madison, WI, USA - TNR Reactor_6/25/2014_ DNA (SPAdes)... | ecosystem: Engineered > Bioreactor > EBPR >...
GGGCCCGAGACCGAGCTGGCCGCGCGGCTGTTTGGCGACAGCCTGAACCCGGCGCCGGTGCGGCTGTATCGCAACGGGTTTGTCGGCATGACCGAGCATCGCTATGCCACCCGCCCGCGCACCACCTGCCGCGAACGTCTGTCGCCCCCGGCCACCGGCCCTTTTGAAACCGGGCGCTTTGCCGGTGTGGCCTTTGCCAACCGCATCCATCTGCGCCCGGATGTGCACCGGCGCGATTTTGCCCGCAATGACCAAGGCGGCGTAACGCTGGCGGCGGCGATGTTTCTGGCGCATGAGCTGACTCATGTCTGGCAATGGCAGAACCGCGCGCGCACCGGCTTTACCCCGTGGCGCGCCGGGGCCGAGCATCAGCCGGGCGTCGATCCCTATCTGTTCGACGCTGACAGCACGCCACGGTTTCTGGATTACCCGTTCGAGCAACAGGCCAGTCTGGTCGAGGAATACGTCTGCTGCGCCGTGCTCGATCCGGCCGGGGCCCGCACGGCGCGGCTGCGCGCGCTGCTGGCGCAGGAGATGGCGCCCGAGGCCCTGCCCGTGGGCGCCGTGACCCTGCCCTGGGACGGGGTCGAGCGGCGCGGCATCTGCAGCTGAGCGGGTCAGTCCCGCGGGCTGGGCAGCGGCAGCGGCAGTTCGGTGGAAAGATCCTCGAAGTCGAAATTGTCGAGGCGGCGGGCGCGGCGACCGGCCTTGTCCGACGAGATGCGGATTTCCGCGACATCGCGCGCGGCCTGCGCGAAATGGCGGTCGAGGTTTTCCACCCGTTGCCCCAGCCGGTCGATATCGCGCGTCAGTTCCGCCAACTCGTGCCGGATCGCCCCGGCCTGTTCGCGCATGCGGGCGTCCTTGAGCACGGCGCGCATGGTGTTGAGCAGCGCCATGCAGGTGGTCGGCGACACGATCCAGACCTTGAGCGCAAAACCCTCGCGCACCAGATCGGGGAAATTGCCGTGCAACTCGGCATAGACCGCCTCGGAGGGCAGGAACATCAGCGCGCCATCGGCGGTTTCGCCGTCGAGGATATAGCGGTCGGCAATCGCCCGCATGTGGTGGCGCAGCGCGGCGCGCATCTGGCGGCGGGCCTCGGCGGTTTCGGCGTCTGTGGTGGCGGCGCGCAGGGCCTCATAGGCTTCGAGCGGGAATTTCGCGTCGATGGCGATCGGTCCGGGCGGTTTGGGCAGATGCACCAGGCAATCCGCCCGCCGCCCGTTCGACAGCGTCGCCTGCATGGTAAAGGCATCCGGCGGCAGGGCGCGCTGCACGATGTCATGCAACTGGATCTCGCCAAAGGCGCCGCGGGTCTGCTTGTTCGACAGGATGTCCTGCAGGCTGAGCACATTGCCGGACAGTTTCTGGATATTGTCCTGCGCCTTGTCGATGGCTTCCAGCCGCGCGTGCAGATCACCCAGCGAGCGCGCAGTGCGGATCGCGTTGCCCTGCAGCGATTCGCCCATCGCCTCGGCAACCTGGGCAAGGCGGGCCTCCATCGTCTGGATCATCGCCGCCTGTGATTTGGCCTGCGCGTCGGACACATGGTGCAGCCCGCCCGCCAGATGCTGCTGGCCGTCCGACAGTGACTGCACGCGCTGGCCCAGTTGCGTCATCTGCCACGACAGCGGTTCGGCCATGCGGGCGGTCTTGAGCGCGGCGCGCAGGATCGCCAGCAGCACGAGGGCCAGCGCGCCCGCGGCGATGGACCCCAGCACCCAGGGGTCGCTCAGGTCGATCTGCCCGTTCATCGCCGCCCGAACAGCTTTTCGATGTCGCTGAGTTTCAGCTCCACATAGGTCGGGCGTCCGTGGTTGCACTGGCCCGACAGCGGCGTCGCCTCCATCTCGCGCAGGAGGGCGTTCATCTCGTCCGCGCGCATCTGGCGGCCCGAGCGGATCGAGCCGTGGCAGGCCATCCGGCTGAGCACCGCGTCGATGCGCGATTCCAGCGCCTGCGAGGCGCCCAGATCGGCCAGTTCGTCGAGGATATCCAGCACCAGCGCGCGCGCGTCGCAGGCCCCCAACGCGGCGGGGGTTTCGCGCACGGCGACCGCATCGCCGCCAAAAGGTTCCAGCACCAGCCCCAGGGCAGCCAGCGCCGGGGCGTGGTCGGTCAGGCGGCGGGCGTCGCCGGGCGAGAGCGGGATGATTTCCGGGATCAGCAGCGCCTGCGCGGCGATGCCGTGGGTCGCGCTTTGGCGTTTGAGGCGCTCATAGACCAGGCGTTCATGCGCGGCGTGCTGATCGACGATGACGATGCCGTTGGTGGTCTGCGCGATGATGTAGTTCTCATGCACCTGCGCGCGGGCGGCGCCCAGCGGGGCCTCGACCGGGCCCTGCGCGGGCTCGATCCGGGCGGCGGTAAAGGGCTGCGGCGCCTCGGCCAGCCCCTGCGGCGCCTGCGCGGCAAAGCTGTCGCGCGCGGCGGCAAAGCTGGGGCGGCTGGCGAAGTCCATCTGGTAATGCCGGGGTTCAGGCCGCAGGGCCTCCAGCGTCTCGGCGCCGACGGTGTTCGAGGCGCGGTGCCCGGCGCCTGCCAGCGCGTGTTTCAGCCCGCTGACCACCAGCCCGCGCACCAGCGCAGGATCGCGAAAGCGCACCTCGGCCTTGGCCGGATGCACGTTCACATCGACCAGATGCGGGTCGCAGTCGATGAACAGCACGGCGGCCGGGTGACGGTCGCGCGCCAGCACGTCGGAATAGGCGGCCCGCAGCGCCCCCAGCAGCAGCTTGTCGCGCACCGGGCGGCCATTGACGAACAGGAACTGCGCCACCGCCGCGCCGCGCGAATAGGTCGGCAGCGCGGCATGGCCGGACAGGGCGAACCCGTCGCGCTGAACGTCGATGCGCAGCGAGTTGTCGGTGAACTCGCGCCCCATCAGCCGGGCGAGGCGGGTTTCCAGCGCGTCGAAGAGTTCGCCCTGCTCGGCCTCGACGCGCAGAAGGTCGCGGTTTTCGTCGGCGTCATGCAGGGTGAACCCGCAATAGGGCGCGGCCATCGCCAGACGGCGCATCGTGTCGGTGATCGCCTGCATCTCGGCGCGGTCGCTGCGCAGGAATTTCAGCCGGGCCGGGGTGGCAAAGAAGAGATCGCGCAAGTCGACCTGCGTGCCGCGGTTCAGCGCGGCGGGGCGCAGCGGGCCGGGGGCGCCGCCCTCGACGCTGATCTGCGCGCCTTCATGCCCCTCGGCCCGGCTGGCGATGGTCAGCCGCCCGACGGACCCGAGGCTTGGCAGCGCCTCGCCGCGAAAGCCGAAGCTGTGGATGTCGAGCAGGTCCGAGCCGTCGATCTTGGACGTCGCATGCCGCGACAGCGCCAGCGGCAGGTCGGCAGGCGTCATGCCGTGGCCGTCGTCACTGACGCGGATCAGCACCTTGCCGCCGCCCGCGATATCGACCCGGATGCGCCGCGCCCCGGCGTCGAGGGCGTTTTCCACCAGTTCCTTGACCGCCGAGGCCGGACGTTCGACCACCTCGCCCGCCGCGATGCGGTTGGCGGTCGACTCATCCAGTTGCCGAATCACCGGGGGTGAATGGCTTATGTTGGGGCGGGGGGCGTTCATGCCACTAGGCATAGCATGATCGCGCCCGCAGGCCAAGGTTCACTCCAACCCGACGGGCCGCCCCACCACGACGAAATGCAGCGCCTCAGGCTGGGCCAGACGGCGGGCGACCCGCTGCACGTCGTCCAGCGTCACGGCGCGCACCAGATCGTTGCGCACGTTGATGTAATCCAGCGCAAAGCCGTTGAACTGCATCGAGGCCAGAATGCCCGCGATCGCCTCGTTGCCGTCAAAGCGCAGCGGATAGGCGCCGGTCAGATAGGTCTGGATGCGGGTCAGGTCGTCCTGCGTGATGCCGCCATTGGCCAGCCATTCGAACTGCTCGCGCACCAGCGCCACGGCCTCGGCCGCGGTTTCGTTGCCGGTCGAGAACCGCCCGGCAAAGCTGTCCCCGAACCGGCCCGAGGCCAGCGAGGTATAGATGCCATAGGTCAGCCCGCGCGATTCGCGCAGCTCCTTCATCAGGCGCGAGCCGAAACCACCGCCGCCGAAGATCTCGTTGAGCACATAGGCCGCCATGAAATCCGGGTCGTCCCAGCGCAGCCCGGCATGGCCGAACTGCACCACCGATTGTGGGCCGTCAAAGTCGATCACCGTCACGCCGGGCGGCGCGGCAAAGGCGCGGTAGTCGGGCAGCGGGGTGTTGGAAATCGGCAGATCGTCGAGCACGCGGTCGATGAAGGCGCCGAATTCCTCGGGCGTGATGTCGCCCGCCGCGCCAAAATAGACCAGATCCTTGTTGAACACCGCCCGATGCGCCTCGAGGATGGCGTCGAGCGTCAGCGCGGCCACCGTGTCGGGCGTGCCGCTGACCGGGTTGGCATAGGCATGTCCGGTATAGCCCGCGCTGGCAAAGGCGCGCGCGGTGATCGTATTGGGGTCCAGCGCCGAGCGTTCCAGCGAGGCGACCGTCTGCGCGCGCACCCGTTCCAGACTGACCTGATCGAAATGCGGCTCGGTCAGCGCCAGCAGGGCGAGGTCCACCACCTGAGCGCGGTTCTCGCTGAGCGCGCGGATGCTCATCGTCACCTGATCGCGCCCGGCGTCAAAGCTGACGCTGCCGGCCAGCGATTCCAGTGCGGTGGCATAGCCTTGCGCGTCCAGATCACCCGCGCCCTCGGACAACAGCGCGGTCATCATCGACACCGCGCCCGCCCGTTCGGCGGTTTCCAGCCCGGCACCGCCGGTAAAGATCACCTCGATCGAGGCAAAGGGGATCGAGCTGTCCTGCGCCAGCCAGCCGATGCGGCCCATCGGCGAGGTGACCTGTTGCAACTCGATGGCGCTGGCGGGCGTGGCCAGCAGGGCGCCAAGGGCGAGGGCAGCGAAGAGGCGCTTCATTGGTCCACTCCCATCAGCCAGCCGGTCACCGACGACCTGCGGTCCAGTTGTCGCGCGGCGGCGATCACCTCCTCGGCGGTGACCGATTCCAGCACTGCCAGCCAGTCGGCTTCATCCGCCGGGGTCAGCCCGAGGGCCAGCGCAGCGCCGATGCCATTGGCGCGCTCGGCGGTATCGTCCAGCTCATAGATCGCCTCGGCGCGGATCTGCATGCGCACGCGGTCCAGTTGCGCGGCATCGACGCCGGTCTCGATGAACCCGGCAATCACCCGGTCCAGCGCATCCTCGGCCTGTTGCAGGCTGACGCCCTCGACCGGCATGATGCCCAGCGAGAAGGTGCCGTTGTCCAGCGCCAGACCGCTGTAACCGGCCCATGTGGTGATGGCGATCTGCTCGCCATAGGTCAGCGCCAGATCCAGCACCGAGGTCTGCGCCGAGCCGCCGAGCAGCGCGGCCAGCATCTGAAACGCCGCCGCCTCGCGCTGGGCGCCACTGCGGCGCACCGGTGCCAGATAGAGCCGGTTGACATAGGGCTGCCCGACGCGCGCATCGCGCATCGTCAGGCGGCGTTCGGCCTGATGCGGCGGCTCCAACGGGCGCACGCGGGGCGGGGTGTTGGCGGCGGGGATCGGGCCAAAGTGGCGCTGCGCCATCGCCAGCACATCGGCCGGGACCACATCACCGGCAACCACCAGAATCGCGTTGTTGGGCGCGTAATGCACCCGGTAGAAGGCGGTCGCGATCTCGCCGGTCAGGGTTTCGATCTCGTGCCGCCAGCCGATGATCGGGCGGCCGTAAGGGTGGTTCTGGAACAAGGCGGCGCGCATCTGCTCGCCGAACACCCGATCGGGGTTCGATTCCAGCGTCTGCCCGCGCTCGCGCAGGATCACGTCGCGTTCCGGCAGCCATTCCGAGCGGTCGAGCCGCAGGTTGACCATGCGGTCGGCCTCCATCGCCAGCATCTGCTCCAGCCGGTCGGCGGCGACGCGCTGGTGATAGGCAGTGTAATCCCAACTGGTAAAGGCATTGTGCTGGCCGCCGTTTTCCTCGACCACACGGTCGAATTCCCCGGCCTCCAGCGTCTCGGTCGCCTTGAACATCAGGTGTTCGAGATAATGCGCGATGCCCGATTGCCCGGCAGGGTCATCGGCGCCCCCGACCCGATACCAGACCATGCTGACCGCCACCGGCGCGCGGTGATCCTCGATCACCACCACCTGCATTCCGTTGTCGAGGGCAAAGACCTCGGGTTCGGCGGCGGCGGCGGGCAGGGCGATCAGCACGGCAAGGGCGGCAGTCAGGTGCCGGAATGACAACATGGGGGGCTCCGATCAAAGGTCAGAGCACAATTACGCCGTGCAAGGTCGGGCGCAACCCGCTTGCTGCCACGCGCAACCGTTTGTGAAGCGCTCAGCGGTCGGGCGGCGGGGCGGCGGGCGTGCGCACGTTGCGCGCGCGCCAGCGCAGCAGCTCTTCCTGCGGGTCGAGCAACTGGTCCTCGTAGGCGCGGCGATACATGTTGGTGTTGAACAGCCGTTCGAGCACGCGGCCGCGGCCATCGCGGCGGATGTCTTCGTCCTCGGCGGCGAGGGTGGCGCGGATGTCGCCCGAGACCCCGTTGCGCCCGGCATATTGCACCAACCCGGCATCGGCGCCGGGGACACCCTGCGTGCGCTCGGCGCTGATCCGCCCGCCAAGGGCGGCGACAGCCTCGGCGCGGGCGTCCGGATCGACCAGATTGCTGCCACCCGGCGTCGGTGCAGGCAGAGCGTCAAAACTGGGCGGCGCCTGCAGTGGCCCGGTCGGCACGATGGAAAACTCGTCCGGGGTTTCTTGATTCGCGGCGATGTTCATCAGCTGCGGCACTTCGGAATTGCGCGAGCAACCGGCGATCGTCAGCAGGCAGAGCGTGGCGAGGGTTCCGAGGCGAAGGAGGCGCATGGTGTTCCGCTTGGTCAGGGGCTGGCCCCTTTTAGCCCAGGTCACGCCCATCGTCACGCGGCCTTTTGCCCTGCGCGGTCAGGATGAGCCCGAAGGCGCCGACGAAGATGGCAATATCGGCAAGGTTGAAGGCCCAGGGGTTGACGATGCCGCAGCAGGACATGTTGAGAAAGTCCGCCACCGCGCCCCAAACCACCCGGTCGATGGCATTGCCCAGCGCGCCGCCGATCAGCAGCCCCGCCGACAGTTGCAGCGCCCAGCCGCCGCTGATGCCGCGCACCCAATGCCAGACCCAGGCCGAAACGATCAGCGGCAACGCCACCAGCGCCGCGCGCAGCCAGAGCGAGTCATCGGCAAAGAGGCCAAAGTTGACGCCGCGATTCCACGCCATCGTCAGGGTCAGAAAGGGCGGCCAGACCTCGATCTGGCCGATCTCGCGCAGGTTCAGGCCCACGACCACGGTCCATTTCAGCGCCTGGTCAAAGGCGAGGGTCAGGGCTGCGGTCCAGATAAGCGCGCGCATCGTCAGTGCCGGAAATGGCGCATGCCGGTGAAGACCATCGCCAGCCCCGCCGCATCGGCCGCCGCGATCACCTCGTCGTCCCGCATGGAACCGCCGGGCTGGATGACGCAGGTCGCCCCTGCCGCCGCGGCCTCCATCAGACCATCCGGGAAGGGAAAGAACGCATCCGAGGCCACCGCCGACCCGAGGGTCAGGGGCGCGGGCAGGCCCAGCACCTCGGCCATGCGCTCGGCCTTTTTCGCGGCGATCAGGGCGCTGTCGACGCGGCTCATCTGCCCCGCGCCGACACCGACGGTGGCGCCGTCCTTCACATAGACAATCGCGTTCGATTTCACATGCTTGGCGATTTTCCACGCGAAGAGCAGATCGGCCAACTGCGCCTCGGTCGGGGCCTTTTTCGTCACCACGCGCAGGTCGTCCATGCCGACAAAGCCGTTGTCCTTGCCCTGCACCAGAAACCCGCCTGCGACCTGCCGGAAGGTCAGGCTGCCCGTGCGCGGATCGGGCAGGCCCTCGGTCGTCAGCAGGCGCAGGTTCTTCTTGGCGGCAAAGATTGCGCGGGCCTCGGCGCTGGCACCGGGGGCGATGACGACTTCGGTAAAGATGCCGGTGATTTCCTGCGCCGTCGCCGCGTCGAGCGGCTGGTTCAGCGCGACGATGCCGCCAAAGGCGCTGGTGCGGTCGCAGTCAAAGGCGGCCTTGTAGGCGTCGAGCAGCGTCGCCCCGCGCGCCACGCCGCAGGGGTTGGCGTGCTTGATGATCGCGCAGGCCGGGCCTTCGGTGAACTCGGCCACCAGTTCGAACGCGGCGTCGGTGTCGTTGATGTTGTTGTAGGACAGCTCCTTGCCCTGATGCTGCACGGCGGTCGCCACGCCGGGCCGCCCGCTGCCATCGGTATAGAAGGCCGCCGACTGATGCGGGTTCTCGCCATAGCGCAGGGTCTGCGCCAGCGTGCCGGCAAAGGCGCGGCGGCGCGGCGCGGGGTCGTTCAGCGTTGCGGCAAACCACGCCGAAACCGCCGCGTCATAGGCCGCCGTGCGGGCATAGGTGTTGGCAGCCATGCGCTGACGCAAGGCCAGATCGGTGCCGCCCTGATCCAGCGCCGCCAGCAGCGGCGCGTAATCCTCAGGGTCGGTGATGACGGTGACAAAGGCGTGGTTCTTGGCCGCGGCGCGCAGCATCGCCGGGCCGCCGATGTCGATGTTCTCGACGCAGGCGTCATAATCGCCGCCTGCCGCGACGGTTTTCTCGAAGGGGTAGAGGTTGACCACCAGCAGGTCGATCGCCTCGATCCCATGCGCCGTCATCGAGGCCTGATGCCCGGCATCGTCGCGCAGCGCCAGCAAGCCGCCATGCACCACCGGGTGCAGGGTCTTGACCCGTCCGTCCATCATTTCGGGGAAACCCGTCAATTCGGCCACGTCCCGCACCGCCAGACCGGCCTCGCGCAGCGCCTTTGCGGTGCCGCCGGTGGACACCAGATCGACCCCGCGCGCCGCCAGTGCGCGGCCCAGTTCGATCAGCCCGGTTTTGTCGGAGACCGACAAGAGCGCACGTTTGACGGGGATGAGGTCGGTCATGGATGGTCCTTCGGGCTCAGGCGAACAGGTCGCGCGGCAGGGCCAGATCCTCGTCACGGCCGATGTCGCGGATGGCCAGCGGGGTATCCTGCGCCTTGGCCAGTGTCCAGTTGATCTGGGCGGTTTCATCGAGGATAGCCGCGCGGATCACGATCTGCTGGCAGGGCCGCGGCGCCAGACGGCCCTTTTCCAGATAGACCGAGGGCTCCAGCGCCAGCCGCCCCGGCCCGTCAAAGCGGAACACCCAGATCTCGCCCGAGGGCAGCGCCACCGAGACCGCCGAGCCGTTCATGTCCAGCGAGGCATCGGCCTCGGGGTGCAGATGGAACCGCAAGGCATAGGAAATTCCCCGCAGCCGCCCCTGCGTCAGCAGCGCGTCGAACCGTTTGCGATGCGCCGGTTCCAGCACGGCCAGCGTATCCTCGCCCAGCAGGACACGCCCGTCGCGCCCCAGATCCAGCGTGCGCACATGGGTCAGGCCATGCGTCGCCACATAGCCGTCATGGCTGAGCAGCAGCGACGATCCGTCGCGCTCGTCCGAGCGGTGCAGCGTCACGCTGAGCGGCCCGTCCACCAGCGGCGCGCCGCCTTCCTCCGGGCGCGAGGCCCGGCCAAAGCGCGCCGACGAGGTGCCGTCGATCGACAGCGTGGAATGCGAATTGGTGGCGCGCCCGGCCTTTTCCCATTCCGGGCCAAAGGGCACGCCCGAGCCCGAGTTGACGATCAGCGGGCGGCGGTTCGAGGTCAGCTCGAACGCCAGCATCGAGGCATGCGCGCCAGTCGCCGCCGCGCCCGAGGGCGGCAGCGCCGCATCGACGATCAGCGAGGTGCGCCCGCCCTCCAGCCGGGCAAAGCCCATCGCGACCGGCTGGTTGGGCCGCAGGGGCACATGCGCCGAGGCCAGCGATTGCTCCAGCCGCCCCTCGACCCCGCGCCCGCCGCCGTGGAACCGCGCCAGCCCGCCATCGGCATGACGCAGGTTGCGCAGGCAGGGCGCCATGCGACCCAGCGCCTGCACCAGCGGGCCGGGCAGATTGGCCTCGGTCTCGCGCAGGGCTTCGGCGGCCCATGTCAGCAGGGTAAAGACTTCGAGCACGTCCTCAGGGCTGCGGCTGGGCAACCCGCCATCGGGCGAAATGTCGGTGTCACAGGCCCGCGCCAGCGCCGCGACCGCCGCGATGCGATAGGATTCCATGCCGATCAGCGCCAGCGAGGCGCAGAGCAGGCCGGTCAGCGCCTCGAACCGCGGCAGGCCGGGCGCCGCCCGGTCCCAGCGCCGCGCCAGATAGGCGGTCTGCCGTCCCAGCGCGGCGAAATAGGGCGCGGTCTCGGCCGCGGTGCGGCCAGAGGTCAGGAACACCGCGTGATGCAGCCAGCGCAGCACCCGCCGCCCGGTCAGGTCCGGCTGCCAGCCCGGCCCCTCGCCCATGCCGTGCCGGGCGATCCAGTCGGCCACCCAGCCCTGCGCCGCCAGCCGCGCCGTGCGGTCGCCATTCGCCGCCAGATGGTCCAGCCAGCCAAAGCCATGCAATTCGGCGGCAAATCCCAGCGAGGGTGGCTCGATATCCCAGGGCTGGTGGGTTTCGACCATATGCCCGGCCAGCAGGAAATTCCCGGCCGCCAGTTGCCGCCCGCGGGCGAAATAGCCCAGGGTGCGCGGCTCCGGGATCGAGGTGAATCCGCCCGCCGCCGGGGCCGAGCGCACCGCCCGCGCCGCCCAGGCATCGCCGAGGCGCTTTTTCCACGCTGACCAGCCTTGCTCCATCGTGCATCCTTTGACCGCCCTGCCGGACATAGCGCCAAGGCGGCACGCTGTCATCCGTTCAGGCAGGGTCTTGGCGAAGAAGTGCCATGTAAAAACCGTCGATCCCCCCCGGATGCCCGTCCGGCCGCGTGCGCCAGCCGCCCTCGGGCGTGGCATCGCCCAGGAGCTGCGCGGGCGTCGCCGCGCGCAGGCCGGGGTGCCGGGCCAGCGCGGCGGTGATCTGCGCCTCGCCCTCGTCAGGCAGCAGCGAGCAGGTGCAATAGACCAGCCGCCCGCCGGGTTTGACGAACCCCAGCGCCCGGTCCAGCAACTGCGCCTGCAGCGCGGTCAGGCTGGCGACATCGGCGGGTTTGCGCACCAAGGGCAGGTCCGGATGGCGGCGGATGGTGCCGGTGGCGGTGCAGGGCGCATCCAGCAGCACGGCGTCAAAGCGCTGCTCGGGCGCCCAGTGCAGCGCATCGGCGCAGAGGATCTCGGCGCTCAGCCCGGTGCGCGCCAGATTCTGCCGCAACCGCTCCAGCCGGGGTTCCGAGGCATCGAGCGCGGTGACAACCGCCCCCGCCGCCGCCAGTTGCATCGTCTTGCCGCCGGGTGCAGCGCACAGATCCAGCACGCGCTCGCCCGGTTGCACGGCCAGCAGCCGCGCGGGCAGGGCCGCGGCGGCGTCCTGCACCCACCAGTCGCCCGCCTCAAAGCCGGGCAGGGCGCTGACCTGCACCCCCACCGGCATCCGCCACGAGGCGCCGACCGCCTCGCCGCCGTCGGGCCCCGCGACGCCGGGCTTCAGCGTCAGGTCGATCGCCGCGCCCGCGTGATGCGCGGCCTCGATCGCCTGCACCACAGGCTCGCCGTAACCCGCCTTCAGCCGCCGCCGCAACCAGCCCGGCAAGGGCTGCACCGGCATCTCATGCCAGCCGGTCATCTCGGCGGCGCGGCGCAGCACGGCATTCGCCATCCCGGCGGAATGCGCCATGCGGCCATCCGCCCGCAGGGCGGTCACCGCGGCATTCACCACCCCGTGCGGCGGCGCGCCCATCTCCAGCATCTCGACGACCGCCACCCGCAGCACCGCCATCACGGCCGGCGAGGGCGCCTTGCGCAGGAACGGCGCCAGCACCGCATCGGTGCGCGCGAGGTTGCGCAGCACCGCCAGCGCCAGCCGCTGCGCCCGCGCGCGCAGCGCGGCCTCGCCGGGCAGGGGCACCTCGGACAGCATCACGCCCTCACAGGCGGCCTGCACCAGATGGGCGGCAAGGGTGCGGGGGTCAGGCAGGCGGGCTTCGGTCATCGGGTCCTCGGTCTTGCCCGTGCCGGGCGGCAGGGCTAGGTTGCCCTAGACCATCCCTCGCGCCAAGGAAAGCCGATGAGCGCCGATCCCGACAGCCTTCCCCCCGCCGCGCGCCGCGCCCTTGCCGAGGCCGAGGACCGCCGCCGTCAGGCCAAAGCCGCCGCGCCGCCGCCAAAGGAACTGGGCGGCCGCAACGGGCCCGAACCGGTGCGCTATGGCGATTGGGAGAAAAAGGGCATCGCGGTCGACTTCTGACCGGCGGCTTGCCCTGGAAATCCGCCCCCTCATCTTTGTGCCTCAACTATCCCGGGGGGTGTGGGGGGCAGCGCCCCCCGCCCCGGCCAGACCGGCGCGCCGACGGTTCAGGCCCAATCCCAGGCGACGGTGAAGGCGCCCAGCAGATCCTTGACCTTGGCGTCATCCACCGCGCCGTCCCGGCGGATTCGTGCCACCAGACCGCGCTTCTTGTCCTCGACCACCTCGGCGACCGAGGCGGCGAGTCCGGCCTCCTTGAGGCTGGCGTCAAAGACCCGGACAATCGCCATCCGCCGCAGGTCGGGCTTGAACACCTTGCCGACGGCGGTTTTCGGCAGTTCGGGCAGCACCTCGACATATTTCGGCACCGCCGCGCGCTCGGGGATGCGTTCGGCGGCGTGGTCGGCCAGTTCGCGCGGCGTCGCCACCGCCCCGGCCACCAGTTCGACATAGACGCAGGGCAATTCGCCCGCGCTGGCATCCGGCTGGCCGATCGCCCCGGCAAAGCTGACGGCGGGATGCGACAGCATCGCCTCCTCGATCATCGCCGGGTCGATGTTGTGGCCGCCGCGGATAATCAGATCCTTGGCCCGCCCGGTGATCCACAGATAGCCATCAGCGTCGATGCGGCCCAGATCGCCGGTGCGCAGATGCGTGCCGCCGGCATAGAGGCCGACATTCTTGGCCGCCTCGGTATAGGTATTGCCCGCCCAGACGCCCGGATTGGCGACGCAGATCTCGCCGACCTCGTCGGTGCCGCATTCACGGGTGATCGTGCCATCGGCCGAGCACATGAGGATGCGTGTGTCGCAATAGGGGAAGGGGATGCCGACCGAGCCGACGCGCTTTTCCCCGGTCACCGGGTTGGCGGAGACCAGACAGGTCGCCTCGGTCAGGCCGTAACCCTCGATGATCGACACGCCCGTCGCCTCCTGAAAGCGGCGATAGAGTTCGACCGGCAGCGCGGCCGAGCCGGAGAAGCCGCTTTTCAGCGTGCTGATATCGGCATTGACCGGGCGCTGCATCAGCGCGGCCAGCGCGGTCGGCACCGAGATGATGAAGGTAGCCTTGTGCCGCTCGACCAGTTTCCAGAAATTGTCGAACACCCCGTCGCCGCGATAGCCCTGCGGCGTCGGCATCACCACATGCGACCCCGCCGTCACCGCCGCCATGAAGACCGGATAGGCGGCAAAGACGTGGAACAGCGGCAGCGGGCACAGGATGGTGTCGGTTTCGTCGAGCAGCAGCGTGGCGCCGATCCAGCCGTTATAGAGCAGCCCCGAGAATTTGTGCTGCGCCACCTTGGGCGTGCCAGTGGTGCCGCCGGTGTGGAAATAGGCGCAGACGCGGTCGGTCTGGGTCTGTTCGAAGCTCAGCTTTTCGGCGGGCTGGCGGTCCATCTCGGCGTTGAAGTTCAACACGCGGGCGGTGTGGTGCACCGGGTTCTTTGGCCGGATCAGCGGCACGATCAGCTTTTTCGCGCCGGTCAGATAGCGGTTGAGATCGACCTCGAGCACCGTCTTGACATTGGGCGCGTTGGCGATGGCGGCGGCAACCTTTTGCGCGACATCGGTCTTTGGAAAGGCGCGCAGGGTGACGACGACCTTGGCATTGGTCTCGCGCAGGATGCCGGCGATCTTTTCGGGTTCCAGCAAGGGGTTGATCGGGTTGACGATCCCGGCGGTCATGCCGCCGAACAGCGCGACGGCGGTCTCGTTGATCGTGGGCAGCACATAGGCGACGGTATCGCCCTCGGCCACGCCCAGACTGCGGAACAGGTTGGCGGCCTGAGTGATGCGGGCGTGGAACTGCGCCCAGGTCAGGGTCTCGGCCTTGGCGCCCTCGGTGGCGAACATCTGGAAGGTGCAGGCCTTGGCATTGCCAAAGCGTTTGCGGGTGCGGGCGATCTGGTCATAGACGGTGACCGGCGTGTCGCGCGATTCCCACGGGGTTTCGTTTTGCAGCGCGTCGCGGTCCGCGAGATTGGCGAATGGGCGTGTCATGGTGGTCTCCTCCCCCTGCGCCCTGTGTGCGGCGCTTTGGGGCAGGATGCCGGGTTTGTGACGCCGATGCAACGGGCTGGCGAGGTGCCGCTGCGTCGGGGCAGGGGGCGGCGCCGTCGGGGGCATCGAGCCCCCTCGGCGCCGGTGGGCTGCTGCCCACACCCGCCCAAAGGGGGGCACGCCCCCCTTTGGAAACCCCGTGGATAGTTGAGGCACAAAGAGGGGAAGCGGTCAGTCGTCCGCTGGGCCTTCGGTGAATTGCAGCCGGGCGAGGCGGGCATAGAGGCCGCCTTGCGCCACCAGTTCGGCATGGGTGCCCTCGGCGTCGATGCGGCCCTGGTCGAGCACGATGATGCGGTCAGCCTTGCGCACGGTGGCGAGGCGGTGGGCGACGACCAGCGTGGTGCGCCCGGCGCTGAGGCGTTCGACCGCCTGTTGCACCAGCCGTTCGCTTTCGGCGTCGAGCGCCGAGGTGGCCTCGTCCAGCAAAAGCACCGGCGCGTCGCGCAGGATGGCGCGGGCGATGGCGATGCGTTGCTTCTGCCCGCCCGACAGCATCACCCCGCGTTCGCCCAGTTGGGTGTCATAGCCCAGCGGCAGCGCGGCGATGAAGTCATGCGCGGCGGCCGAGCGGGCGGCCTCTTCAATCTGCGCGTCGGTGGCACCGGCGCGGCCAAAGCGGATGTTCTCGCGCGCGGTGGTGGCGAAGATCACCGGGTCCTGCGGCACCAGCGCCATCGCGCCGCGCAGGTCTGTGCGGGTCAGGTCGCGCAGGTCGATGCCGTCGAGGCGCACGGCGCCCTCTTGCGGGTCATAAAAGCGCTGCAGCAACTGGATGATGGTGGTTTTCCCGGCGCCCGAGGGGCCGACCAGCGCCACGGTTTCGCCCGGCGCCACGCGCAGGGTGATGCCGTCCAGCGCCGATTGGCCGGGCCGCGTGGGATAGTTGAAGCGCACGGCCTCGAAGTCGACCGCGCCGCGCAGCGGGGCGGGCAGGGGCAGGGGCGCGTCGGGATCGCGCACCGCGTCGACGGTCTGCAGCAGTTCCACCAGCCGTTCGGTCGCGCCCGCCGCGCGCTGCAACTCGCCCCAGATTTCCGACAGTGCGCCGACCGCGCCCGCCACCAGCACCGCATAGATGACGAATTGCACCAACTCGCCGATGCTCATGCTGCCTTCGCGCACATCCAGCGCGCCGACCCAGAGCACGCCGACGATGCCAAAGAACACCAGCGCGATGATGACCACGGTCAGCACCGCGCGGGTGGCGATGCGGATCAGCGCGACGTCAAAGGATTTCTCGGTCACCCGGTCAAAGGCGGCGATCGACTGCCCCTCATGGGTGAAGGCCTGCACGGTCTGCGCCGCCGACAGGGCCTCGGAGGCATTGCCGGAGGACGCCGCGATCCAGTCCTGATTTTCGCGCGACAGCGTGCGCAGCCGACGGCCCAGCACGATGATCGGCACGATCACCGCAGGCACCAGCAGCAGCACCAGCCCGGTCAGCTTGGCCGAGGTCAGCGCCAGCAGCACGAGGCCGCCCACCAGCATCAGGATATTGCGCAGCGCCACCGAGACCGACGAGCCGACGATCGACTGGATCAGCGTGGTGTCGGTGGTCAGGCGCGACAGCACCTCGCCAGACAGGATGCGCTCGTAAAACGCGGGCGACAGGCGGATCACCCGGGCAAAGAGCGCCTCGCGCAGGTCGGCGACCACCCGTTCGCCCAGCCGCGTCACCATGTAGTACCGCAGCCCGGTGCCCAGTGCGAGCATCCCGGCCAGCGCCATCGCCGCCAGAAAATACTGGTTGAGCAACTGCAACTCGCCCGAGCCAAAGCCATCGACCACCCGGCGCACCGCCAAGGGCAGCGCCAGCGAGACCGAGGCCGTCAGCACCAGCGCAACCAGCGAGCCGCCCAGCAAGCCGCGATACACCGCGAGGAACGGCCAGAGCCCGGCCAGCGAGCCGACCCGTCGCGACGGGGCGCGGGTTTCGGTCTGCGACGTATCAGTCATCGGCGGTCTCCTTGCGCTGTCTGAACGCGTTTAGGAGACGGGGCGGCAATGGGCAAGCGTGACGTCAGCAGGACTTCGGCGGTTTGTTGCCGCGCGGGGCTGCCTTCACGCGTCGATCCCCGATTGGTGATCGCTGCCCGGCTTGCCCGGCTCGCGGCAAAGGATCACCCTGCGTGCAGTCCGTTTCCCGCCATGAGGTTGCCCGATGCCCGTTTCCCTGCCCCGTCTTTTGCCGCGTGCGCTGCGCCGCGCGGTTGTCCTGTCGCTCAGCGGTCTGGTGCTGGCGCTGCCGCTGTCGGCCGAAACCGCGATCCGCGCGGTGACGCTGTCCACGGCGGGCCTCGCGATGATCGAGGCCAGCGGTCAGTTCGGGCCCGAGCCGATCCGCCTGTCGGTGCCGCGCGACGAGATCGACGATTTTCTGAAAAGCCTCTGGGTGCTGGACCCGGCAGGTGCGGTGCCCTTTGTCACCATGACCGGGCCGGGCAGCTTTGACGATGCCTTTGCGCATTTCCCCTTTGGTCCGCAGGATGTGACCGACCCGGCCCGGCTGTTCGCCGCGATGATCGGCGCGCCCCTGACGGTGGAGCGTCGCGGCGAAAGCTGGGCGGGGCTGAACATGGGCGTCACCCAGCGCCCCGGCGAGCATGGCGCGGTCAATGTGCTGACCCTGCAGGGCGAGGACGGCGTGCTGCACAGCTTCGAGATGGACGATGCGCTGGGCGTGCGCTTTGCCGATGCGGCGGATCAGGCGACGCTGTCGGCGGCGCTGCGGGCGTGGCGGGGGGCGGCGAATCCGCGGCGGGTGGAACTGGCGCTCGACAGCGACAGCGCCGAGGCGCGCGATGTCGGGCTGGTCTATCTGCAGAACGCGCCGCTGTGGCGCACGGCGTGGCGGGCGGTCGATACCCCTGAGGGCATCCGCCTGATCGGCTGGGCGGTGGTGGAAAACACCACCGGCATCGACTGGCAGGATGTGCGGCTGACGCTGGCGACGGGCTCGGTGCGCGCCATTGCCGCCCGGCTGTACGAGCGCCGCTATGCGACGCGCGAACAGGCCGAACTGCTGCTGGCCGAGCCGGTCCCGGTCATGGCGGCCATGCCGATGGCCCGGGGTGCGCTGGCCGATGCGGTCGCGCCCGGCGCCTCGTTCGAGGCGATGGGCGGCTCCAGCGCCTCGGTGCAGATCAGTGCCGATGACGGCGACAGTTTCAGCCGCTTTACCCTGCAAACCCCGGTCACCCTGCCCGCCGGCCAGATGATGAGCGTGCCGTTCCTGTCCGAACTGCTGCCCGATGCGCGCCTCACCCTCTATCGCGGCGGCTCGGGCGAATTGCACCCGACGATTGCCCTGTCCTTGGAAAACCCGCTGCCGCTGCGCCTGCCTGCCGGGGTGCTGACCCTGTACGAGGACGGCCGCGGCCATGCCGGGGACGCGACGATCCCGGAACTGGCGCCGGGCGCGACCGAAGTGGTGGAATTCGCCCGCGATACCGCCGTGGAAATCCGCGAGGAGAGCACCAGCACCGAAACCATCCGCGAGATGCGGCTGGCCAACGGGTTGCTCTATGTCACCGAGGATCTGGAACGCCGGATCACCTATCGCATCGAGGGTGCGCCGCAGGCCGAGCGCGACATCACCATCGACCACCCGCGCCGGTCGGACTGGACGGTGTCCAGCACCACCGGCGCCGAGGAACGCCCCGAGGCCTGGCGCTGGGTGATCGGCGTTGGTGCCGGTGAACGTGCCAGCCTGACGGTGACCGAACGCCAGCCGCGCCTGCGCCGGGTTGGGCTGCTGGACATCGACCTGAATACGCTGGCCTTCTGGGAGGGCCGCGCGATTGACGACGGCCTGCGCGCCACCCTGCGCAGCCTCGCCACCCTGCGCAATCAGATCACCGAGGCCGAGGGCGAGCAGCGCCGCCTTGGCGCCGAGGTGCTGGGGCTGGAGCGCGAGCAATCGCGACTGGTCAACCTGATCGTGCAACTGGGTGATGACAGTCAGGCCAACCGCGAGCGCCGGGCCCGTGTCGATGCCATCGACGCCGAGATCGCCCGCGCCCAGACCCAGACCGCCGCACAGGCCGAACGGGTCACCGACCTGCGCCGCCAGATCGCCGCGCTGATCGGCGCCTGACAGCAAAGGGGGGGCGAAACCTCGCCCCCCCCCTTTCATCCTGCGCGGGCCGCTCGCCCGGCCCGTCAGCCAAAGCGATAGCTCGACGCTGTCACCCCGCCCATCAGGCCCTGATCGTGATAGATCCGCGTCGCCGCCTCGCCCTCGGCGGCGCCCAGCGCGGCAAAGAGCGGCACAAAATGGTCCTCTTGCGGATGGCAGACCCGCGCATGGGGGGCGGTTTCCCAGTCCAGCAGCGCCTGCGTGCGGGCCTCGGGCGCGGCGGCCATCACCGCACCCAGCCAGGCGTCGAACCCCTCGGACGGCACCCGCGCCTGCGGCCCGAACAGGCGCAGGTTGTGATAACTCAGGCCAGAACCGACGATCATCACCCCCTCGTCGCGCAGCGGCGCCAGCGCGCGGCCCAGGGCAAAGTGCTCGTCAGGCGAGTATCCCTTGCGCAACGAGACCTGATAAACCGGCACGTCGGCCTCTGGGAACATGATGTAGAGCGGCGCAAAGGTGCCGTGGTCAAAGCCCTGCTGCAGGTCGATACGCGCCGGCAGCCCGGCGGCGGCCAGCAGATTGCGGGTGCGCGCCGCCAGATCGGGCGCGCCGGGAGCGGGATAGCGGATCGCATAGGTCTCACGCGGGAAACCATAGTAATCATAGACCATCGGCGGGTTTGCCGCGCCCATCACGGCAAAGCTGTCGTCCTCCCAATGGCCGGAAATCACCAGCACCGCCTTTGGCCGTTCCGGCAGATCGGCGACCATCGCCCTC
>Ga0209573_1003114_pt1 | contig 19179 bp, 17 predicted proteins | sample TNRBio252014_DNA_FD_185870 | JGI IMG/M metagenome (GOLD analysis project Ga0209573, IMG submission 185870) | Wastewater treatment Type I Accumulibacter community from EBPR Bioreactor in Madison, WI, USA - TNR Reactor_6/25/2014_ DNA (SPAdes)... | ecosystem: Engineered > Bioreactor > EBPR >...
CCCCTTGGGCACCAACTTCCTAACCGCTCGCCCCCTGTCAAAGAGATGCGGATTATAGAGATAGAAATCCCGCTGTCAACACTCTGTCATCAAGTTTGCAAAAATTGCTCACAGCACCACGACTCGGGCGATCCGCCGTTTGCCTACTTGGTAAACATGGCGGCTGCCGGCCACCAGCTCAAGATTGCGGTTTTCGATCCGCTCACCGTCGATCCGCACTGCGCCCTGCTGGATCGCCCGCAACGCTTCCGATGTGCTGGGCGCAAGCCCAGCCTCCTTGAGCAGATTGGCAATCGGCAAGCGACCATCGTGGGACTGAACTCGCACCTCGACCAAATTTTCCGGCAGCGCTCCTTTTTGGAACCGCTCGATGAACGCCGCTAAAGCGCGTTGACCCGCACCAGCGCCATGGAACCGGTCGACCAGCTCCTCGGCCAGCCTGAATTTGACATCGCGCGGATTCAGTCCCTCATGATCAGTTTGCCGCCGCCATCCAGCGATTTCGGGCGTCGGACGGAAGCTGAGCAGTTCGAAGTAGCGCCACATCAGGTCATCGGAAATGGACATCAGCTTGCCAAACATCTCGTTCGGCTCGTCGCGGATGCCAACGTAGTTGCCCAGCGATTTCGACATCTTCTGCACGCCGTCCAAACCTTCCAGAATCGGCATGGTAAGGACCAGTTGCGGCGGCTGACCATAATGCTTCTGCAGCTCGCGTCCGACCAGCAGGTTGAATTTCTGGTCGGTGCCGCCCAGTTCCACGTCCGCCCGCATGGCGACCGAGTCATAACCCTGCACCAGCGGATACAGAAACTCGTGGATGGCGATGGGCTGGCCGCTGGCGTAACGCTTGCCGAAATCGTCCCGCTCCAGCATCCGGGCGACCGTGTGCTTGGCCGCCAGATGGATGAAATCCGCCGGCGTCAACCGGTCGAACCAGGTCGAATTGAACATCACCTCGGTTTTTTCAGGATCGAGGATTTTAAACACCTGCTCCTGGTAGGTCTGGGCGTTGGCGAGAATCTCGTCGCGCGTCAGCGGCTTGCGGGTAACATTCTTGCCTGTGGGGTCGCCGATCATCCCGGTGAAATCGCCGATCAGGAACATCGCGTGATGGCCGAGTTCCTGAAACTGGTGGAGCTTGTTGATCAACACGGTATGACCGAGATGCAGGTCGGGAGCGGTTGGATCGAAGCCGGCTTTGACCCGCAGCGGCCGACCGGATTTAAGACGCTCGATCAGCTCTTCTTCCAGCAGGAGATCCACCGTGCCACGTTTAATCAGTTCCAGCGAGTCTTCAAGCGAGTGCATGGGTCACGCGGAGAAGGACGAGCCGCAGCCGCAGGTCGTGACCGCATTGGGATTGCGGATCACGAACTGCGCGCCTTCCAGCCCTTCGCTGTAATCAATTTCAGCGCCTAACAGATACTGGAAGCTCATGGGATCGATCAGCAGCTTCACCCCATGATTCTCCACCACCGTATCGCCATCGCCCAGATTCTCGTCGAAGGTGAAGCCATACTGGAAGCCGGAACAGCCGCCGCCACTGATAAACACGCGCAGCATCAGCTTGGGGTTCGCTTCTTCCTCCAGCAGTTCCTTGACCTTCAGCGCCGCGGCGTCGGTGAACAGCAGGGGATCATCAGCAGGGGTGAACGTTTCCACGGTGGCGCTCATCACACAATCCTCATTTTTCAAAAAGTTGGGGAATTCTCTGATTGTTGACCTTGCGGGTCAAGAATAGTTTGACCGCCCTCGAGCAGGCGTACTCCCAGCCGCTCGATCTTCTCCCGCCACGCCAGCTTTCGCAGCCAGTCGGCGGGTATCGCCTCGACGCCCCCGAGCGCGCCCGCCAGTTGTCCGGTAATCGCCGCCACGGTATCGGCATCATCGCCGAGATTGGCGGCCAGCAGCACGGCTTCCCTGAAGTTCGAGGAACAGGCGACACACCACAACGCGGCCTCCAGACTATGCACCACATAGCCCGAGGAACTGATCCGTTCGCGCGGCTGGCCGCGCCAGGAACCACCGATGACCGCCGCTACCCTTGGCGCCAAGCCGGGAATGGCCCGCGCCAGCACCGCATCCTTCGCCAGGCCATTGATCGCCAGAATCAGCAGTTCCGCATAGGCGGCGCAGGCGTCTACCGCTTCCACCGCACCGTGCGTAGTGCGGCTTTGCCGACGGGCGGCTTCGATCCCGGCGGCCAGATGGGCGTGGTAGAAGATCGGCACGGGCGCCAGCCGCATCAATGAACCATTCCCCGCAGTGCTTGGCGAACAGTTACCCGCTTCGGGAGCGCCGGTCTCCATGAAGCGTTGCAGCGCTTGCCGAGTGGTCATGCCGATATCGAAGCAGGTTCCGGTGCAGGAATAACGCCCCTGCCGATACCAGGCCACGAAGCGTTCCATCAAGTCCTGGAGATTCAAACCACCGCTGGCGCAAAGCGATTCGGCGAGTGCGAGAGCCATTGCGGTATCGTCAGTCCACTGCCCCGGCTCCAGATCAAACGATCCGCCACCGATCATATCGGTCAGCGGCGGATAAGAGTCGCGGCGGCTGAATTCCAGGGTGGCGCCCACGGCATCGCCAACGGCTGAACCCAGTAAACAGCCCAGGGCGCGGGATTCCAAGGTCGTTTCCATAGCGCCTCCGCTCCGCTCAGGGCAGCAGCGCAATCTGCTCCAGCCCGGCGGTTTCCGGCAGGCCGAACATCAGGTTCATGTTCTGCACCGCTTGGCCCGCCGCGCCCTTGACCAGATTATCGATCACCGACAGTACCACCACCGTCTTGCCATTCTGCGGCCGATGCACCGCCAGCCGACACAGGTTCGCCCCACGCACGCTGCGAGTCTCAGGGTGCGACTTCGGCGGCAGCACATCCACGAACGGCTCGCTGGCGTAGCGCCGCTCGAGCAGCGCCTGCAAATCCATTTCGGGATGGGTCAAGGTTGCGTACAAAGTGGCGTGAATGCCGCGAATGATGGGCGTCAGGTGCGGCACAAAAACCAGGTCCACCGGGCTACTGGCTACTGCGGTCAGACCTTGGCGAATTTCTGGCAAATGGCGGTGTCCGGGTACTCCATAGGCCTTAAAGTTGTCGCTGGCTTCGCTGAACAGAATGCCCACCTCGGCCTTGCGCCCGGCGCCGCTGACCCCGGACTTGGCGTCGGCGATCAACGATTGTGGGTCGATGACGCCCGCTTCCAGTAACGGTAAAAAACCCAGTTGCACTGCCGTGGGATAACAGCCGGGATTGGCTACCAATCGGGCGGTGCGAATGGCCACGCGGTTGATCTCGGGCAAGCCGTAGACCGCTTCCGCCAGTAGTTCCGGGCAGGCGTGCGGCATCCCGTACCACTGTTCCCATTCCCCGGCTCGCCGCAACCGGAAATCGGCTGCCAGGTCAATAACCTTGACCCCAGCCTCCAGCAACGCCGGCGCGCTCTTCATGGCGGTGCCATTGGGGGTGGCGAAGAACACCACATCGCAGCCTTTCAGCACGGCGTCATCCGGCTCGACGAAAGCCAGATCCACCCGACCGCGCAGATTGGGGAACAGTTGATTGACGGGGAGGCCCTTCTCGCCGCGTGAGGTGATAACCGTCAGCTCCACCTCTGGATGCGCCGCCAGCAGGCGCAATAACTCCACTCCGGTATACCCAGTCCCTCCCACGATGCCCGCCTTGATCATGGCTGCTACTCCCCGCGATTGGTCGCTTCAAAGCGCGCATCATAGGATGTTTGCCATTCCACGCAAGTCAGGCCCGCGCTGGCATAATGGCGGTGGTGATTTTTGGCGAGTGCGGCGCACCTCCGTTCGCGCGTCCCGGCGACCCGCCGCAACCATCGAAACGCAGGAGAGTGATCCCGTGAAGCTGAATAAAGAAACCCTTGTCGCCGGCTTTGCGCTGGTGGTGATTCTGGCCGTCGCCGCAGTCTGGTTCCTGCCCGCCGGGCTGCGGCAAGCGCCGCCGCTGGTCGGTCAGACGCTCGATGGCCGCACCCTGACGCTGGAACAGCTACGCGGCAAGCCGGTGCTGGTCACCTTCTGGGCGACCACTTGCCCGTCCTGCATCGAGGAAATGCCGCACCTGGTGGAACTGTACCGGAAACTGAATCCGAAAGGGCTGGAAATCATCGGTGTGGCGATGAGTTACGACCCGCCGGAACAAGTGCGGGCATTAGCGGCGCGGCGGCAAATCCCCTATCCCATCGTGCTGGATACGCAATCGCGCATTGCCCGCGAGTTTGGCAATGTGCAGTTGACGCCGACATCGGTCTTGATTTCGCCGGACGGCCGGATCGTGCAATACCGGCTCGGCTTATTGGACATGCCAAAATTGCGGGAGACGATTCAGGGAATGTTATGAGGTGGGGGGTTCAGCGAGTGGCCAGTCAGGGAATAGGGAATAGGGAATCAACTCTATCCCCCTATCCCCTATCTCCTTGGTTTCCTTACACAAAGCAAGCGCTGGCTCGTTCCAGACACTCACAGGCTTGGTCGAGGTCGGCGTGACAGCGCATCACCCAGGCGTCGCCCCAAAAGAAATTGCAACTGGTTTCCGCCCGCAACACTCGCCAGTGCGCTTCTTCCAGCAGATTCAGCAGTTCTGGATTGCGCGAGCCGATATGCGTGGCGTTGCGCAGCGCCGCTTGCACCGCCTGGCTGATCTCGCCCACCCGGGTCAGCGCATTCTTTTGCGCCTGGGTGCCGGTCCATTGCACAAAGTCACGACCATCGTTCCAGCCAGTATTCCATGCCCCTGGCCCGACCGTGACTTCGCCAAAGACGCCAAACTGATCCAGGTAATCCTGGATGAACACCGGGCGTGGCGCAAAGGCGCCGGTTCGGATCCGACTCAGCAGCGGCTTGTAAAGAGCATCCCAGAAGTTGGCGCCCGGCGTGGCGTTGCGGAACCAGTCGCCATTTTCGCCATCGCAGCAGGTGGTCACCAGGGGCGCGAACTCACAGTCCTGGGTGCGCGCCTGAATTTCGCGCAGAAAACCCTCAAGATCGACGCCGTTCGCCTGGGCGCTGGACAATTCGCGGTCGCGCACGACGACGATGATTTCGTCATCGCCGAAACGGGCGACATGCGGCCGGTAGCGCAGCGCTTCCCAACTCATCGGAGTGACTGGCTGCACATGTTCGCTGTCCACCAGCACGAAGGTATAGCCAAACCGCCGCAGCAAGGGGATCATTTCCATGCAGAATCCCATTTCCGGCGGCCAGAATCCCCGGATGCCCTCGCGTGAAAACAAACGACCCGCGAACCGCCGCCATCGCTCCAGATGGGCTTCCCAATCTGCGGGGGGAATCAGGGGCATGACCGGGTGATAATAGCCGGTGCCCAGCAGGCTGATGCTCCGCTCATTCCGCAACCGCCGTAGCAACGCCGCGCAATCGACGATGGCGCTGGCCCGGGCCTGAAAATCGGGACTTCTCAGGGTTTCCAGCAAGGTGCCGGACAGGGACAGATGCACCCGGCCCAGCGCCTGCTCATCCTCCAGCGCGCGCGGAATGCGCTCCATCGCCAGCAGAATATCCCGGGCTTCCGGCTCGTTGTACGTCAACAAGTGATCCAGATTACCGGAGGGCTGATGCAGATTCAGCACCAGCGCGTGATAAAGACTGTGATCCGCCATGATGCAGCTTCCTCCCGTGGTCAGTCATGACGGCGGCGGGCGGGAAATAATCGCGCCCCCACCGTCCTGATTCTGTCTGTTGGCTCCAAATCCTTGCAATCCTGGATTAGCCATTCCGGCGCTTCAAAAGGCGTGGAATGGGCAAGGGGGATCCGCGTAGCGCAATCCACCTTACCGTGACGCATCCCTCTTCTATAAAAAATCCAGGGTCAATCCAGCCCGGTTGAAGCGCGAGATTGCTAAAAGTCGGTTTCGGCAATCTGGATCGCCCGCCGGCAGATTTCACGGCCGTAGTCGGTCCATAGCCCCTGGCCCCAGTAGCGATAGCAACTGGTCTGTGAACTCATCAGGTGAAACAGGGCGTTGCGATAACGCGGGTCACTGGGCGACACCCCAGGCTTTAATACCTTTTCGTGAAAGACGGAACTGGCTCTCTCCATCGGCCCGAGCACGTTGTCGTAGCCTCGCACCCAGGAGATGTCATTGGTCCAACTGCCGCCCTCCATATGGAAGCGGCCATCTTCCTTTTTCAGCTCGGCGATGACCTGTTCCAGCTTCTCCGGACCCTCGCCCGGTTTGAACCGATCCCAGATCCGCTTCTGGAGCAGCGGCTGTAGCACGGGCAAGTCGGTTTCCTTGACGCCCGAGGCGAACAGGTGTTCAAGATACTCGGTGGCATTCATCATCGGCACGTCCGAACCGGTCGCCTGGTGAGTCACCTGGAAGAACATGCCGGGAAATTCGTTCATCATGACGCCGCCGTTCTCGCCATCGGCGATCTGGGTCACCAGCGGCGGCGCGGATTGGCCGGCCAGTTCCCAGCGCGACAGGCTCTTCGCCTCGTAATACGGTTGCATCTGCGCCACCAGTTTGGTGTCGCTGCCCTGGGTCTTGATGATGGCAATGATGCTGACCGTTTCACCCTGAGAATTGGTGCAGACCAACCGGTGCGGCAGATGTTTCTGCTCCGGCCCCCAGCCGTTTTCCGGGCGTTCTACGGTGTGCTCCTGCACCAGCAGCCATTGATAGCCGCAATCCACCAGAGTCTTGATGTAGGCGTAGGCAATGTCGGGATGGTTGGGCAGCGCCATTTCCGAGGGCGAGAAACCGCGCACCCGCGCCAGCGCCTCCAACCCGAAAATCGCCGCGAAATGATGCTGCCAGGCTTTGACATGCAGACGGAAATCCTGCGTCGGGGTTGAGGGCGCCACCGCGTGGCCCCACGGACAGCCCAGCCATTCCACCGCCCGCCGGTAGGCGGGATTGCAGGAAGCATTCTTGAGTGCGTCGAACACGTCATGCAAACCCATGGCGCGCAACCCGTGGAACAGCGTGCCGGAATATTCCAGCATCACTCGCGGCTCCTTGCCCTCATTGATCAGTTGCGGAATGAACTCGCCAATCCGCTTGTAGCACCAATGGAACACCGGGGCATTATAGTTATCGCCGATGCCCTGGTTATCCATCATGTACTTGAGATTGCTGATGATCGCCGCCGTCTGCAAATCGCCGCCGCCCGCGGGAATCAGCGGCTGGTGCATATGCAGAGCGATGGCGCAGGCGGCGCGGATGCGGCCAAAGTCGATTCGGCTCTCCGGCAGAAACACCGGCTGATTCCGGGCAGCGCGCAGGGTCTCTTCCATCAGCGGTTCCGAACCGCAGATGTTCGGCAGACCGTCAAGGTACTCTGGAAGTGGGCTCATGCGGGTCAATACTCCTGTGCGTGGGGGGACGGGTTGACGCTAACGGGAACGAGCAAGTTGGCCAGGGCGCGGCTCCCTTCGCTCCCGATCAGTGCCGGGAACTCGCACCCGGCTACTTGCAACGGATATGCTCGTAGATGTTCAGATAATCCTGGCCGGGCCGGCACCAGGAGTAATCGCTGCTCATACCGTGGATCATCAACTGGCGGAAGTCCTTGGGATAGGCGAACCACAGGGCAATGGCGCGGTGCATGGCGGACTCGACGCCGGGATGATCGGCGCCCTGGAACACGTAGCCGTTGCGCTCTTCCCATGGCTTGTGAGCATAGTCCTTGTCGAACACCGTGTCCTTGAGGCCGCCGACCTCGCGCACAATCGGCACCGTGCCGTACTTCAGGGCGATCATCTGCGTCAAACCGCACGGCTCGAACAGGCTGGGCATGATCACCATGTCCGCCCCGGCATAAATCAGATGCGACAAATCTTCGTCGAAACCCAGTTCGAGATGACAATCCGGGCTGTCATTGAGATGGCGCTTGAGGTTCCAGAAGTGCTGGTTGATATGCGGATCCGGACTGGAACCCAGCAGCACGAACTGGGCGTCGTTGCGCAGAGCATAGAAGATGGCGTGATGGATCAGATCCACACCCTTTTGACTGTCCAGCCGACCCACATAGGCGATAATCGGCTTGTAATCCTTGCGCAGCCACAGCCGGTCGCGCAGCGCGTCTTTGTTGATGTATTTCTGGTCCAGGGTTTCAATGTTATAACGCTCGGGAATATGCGGGTCGATCTCCGGATTCCAGACATCATAATCAATGCCGTTCAGCACCCCGCCAAACTTGCTCTGATGGGTGTTCAGCGTCGGCCCCAGACCGCCGCCCTGATCGGTGAAGCGCGCCTCGTGGGCGTGGGTCGGCGACACCGTGGTCACGAAATTGGAGTAGACGATACCGCCCTTCATCAGATTGACTGCGGTGTGGTTGAAATTATCGCGCAGCCGGTCGTAGTTGAAATAGTGGGCGATATTGGTCAGGCCGGTCGCCCACAGCGCGTATTCACCCGTTAGGCCCTGGTGCTTGAAGTTGTGAATGGTGTAGCAAACTCGCGAGCGGCCCATCCCGGCATGGGCGTATTGCTCGAACAGCAGCACCGGCACCAAACCGGTCTGCCAGTCGTGGCAATGGATAATGTCGGGGCGACGATTATCCTTGAGCAGAAATTCCAGCGCCGCCTTGCTGAAAAACGCGAAGCGGCTGACATCATCCTGGAAGCCGTAGAAATGACCGCGATTAAAGAAATTATCCGATGAGTGCGGTTCGATGAAAAAGCACTTGCGGCCATGAACGAAACCAAACCACACCGTGCAATGAACCGCACCGTTGTGCCAGGGCACCCACAAATCCTGCATGCTGACTTGCAGACCCCAAATCTGGTCATAGCGCATGCAGTCGTATTTCGGCAGGATGATGTGAACCTCGTTGCCGCGAACTTCCAGTTCCCGACTCAGCCCGAAGATCACATCCCCCAACCCGCCGACTTTCGCCACGGGGGCGCATTCAGGAGCAATTTGCACAATATACATAACCATTCATCCTTATCTTATTTTCGGGTTCTAGCCACGGAACCACAGGTCCGGGTCTCCCTTGCCCATTAGGATCGGCGCTGCGGCCCAGCGAAGTTTCAACCGGGCAGATGGTCACGGCTGGTCACCATGACAAACGCTTGCCCCGGCCGCAGATCGTAGGCAAAGGGCCGTGGGATGTAGTCCAGGGTATATTCCGGCGATACGTCCACCAGAGGCGCTCCGGCCTGGATATAAGTGCCGAGGTTCTCGGTGTAGAAATACTGATGATTCCACGGATCCTTGTTGAGCAGGATCAGCGCCTCGTCATGGGTTTTGGATGACGCTTTCCACATCACCAGAATATTGGGATTCTGGTAGGGCAGGATGCTGGTGGGGCATTCTTCCTGAAAGACGGTGTACTGGCGCTTGATGGCATTAACACGGGTGATGAATTCACACAGATCAATGTTCGGCTGTTCCCAGTCGCCGGGCCGGGTGTTGACCACATGCAGGCGGCGGCGGAAGCCGTATTCGAAGCCGATGGGGATCATGATCCCGGCCGAGAACAGGGCGGAGAACAGATAGCGCTGCTTCATCGCCGCCTCGTTGCCGTGAACCTCCTGGAACAGCCGGTCAGTGTCATGACTTTCCGGGAAGCTGATGGAGGGAGCGATATCGCGCACCAGTTGATATTGCTCCATCAGCCAGGGACCGTGGAAATCCCACCACTTGGAGCTGTTGAACACAGAGTCAAAGCCCGCCTGGGCGGTCTGCTTGGTCTGGTCGGCAGTGCAGCCCAGAGTTTCGGCGATAAAGGCCGTGCCGGGATATTTTTGCCGAATGTCGCGGATCAGCCGTCCCCAGATATGACCGGGAATTTGATAGGCGGCGTCGCAGCGAAAGCCCTTAAAACCCAGTTCCAGTAAATATTCGACGATCTTGTAACAGTAGCGATAGAGACCTTCCGGGTCGGAGGTGTGTTGATGATTGAACAGCGCCAGATCGCCCCACACCACCTTGCGGCCGTCTTCCATGCAGAACGGGTGGGCGACATTGCCATTTTCCTGGACAAACCACTCCTGATGCTGGCGCGTCAGTTCGGAGTCGAAGGCGCAATGGTTAATGACCAGATCCACCATGACCTTGAGGCCGAGCGCATCGGCTGCGGCCAGCGCCGCCTTAATCTGCGCTTCGGGAGCGAGTTTGGATTGCGGATCGACCAGCAGCGGATTGAGCTGGAAATAGTCCACGATGGAATACAGACTGCCCGAGTAACCCGGCTTTTGCACCGGATTGATGAAAATCCAGTCAAAGCCCATGTCAGCCGCCCGCTTGAAGTGGGGCTCCCAGTGCTCAAACGGGCCGGCCAGTAAGGGAAAGAGATTGTAAATCAGCATCAGCGACTCCCCTGAATTTTTTGTCGTGAGCGCCCGGGCGCAGTGGCGGATCATGGCGGCCCTGGCGACGGCGCAAGCGGATGGAAATCCTATCATGAAACGCGGGTTACGGCAGCGAGCAGCGCCCGGAACCCGGCAGTTTCAAAGCTGGCTTTGCAGGTACAGCGGCAAGCCGAGCTGGTCGATCAGGCCCAACTGGGTTTCCAGCCAGCCGATATGCTCTTCCTCGCTGGCGAGGATGGCCGTCAGCAGGTCGCGGGTAACGTAGTCGCGGCAATTTTCGCAATAGGCCACCGCCTCGCGGTATAGCGGATGGGCGATTTGTTCGAGCTGGAGATCGCCGCGCAGGATTTCCTCGACGTTCTCGCCGATATACAGCTTGCCCAGATCCTGCAAATTGGGCAGTCCCTGCAAATCCAGGATCCGCCGCACCAACCGGTCGGCATGCTTCATCTCGTCGATGGATTCATCGTATTCGTGCTGGCCGAGTCGCGGTAATCCCCAGTTTTCCAGCATCCGGGCGTGCAGGAAATACTGGTTGATGGAGGTCAGTTCATTCCTGAGGGCCTGGTTGAGATAGTCGATAACCTTGGCGTTGCCTTTCATTGGGGAGTTCCCTCCTGCGGGAGTTATGCGTCAATCGCAAACCAGGCGTGAGCCGGGGCTGGGGCCGGTTTTTTCACGTCCGGGGCCGGCGGGGGGGGCGTGGTCAGCGGGGCGGGCGCAGTCTCGGCCAGAATCGGCCGGGAGGTTGCAGCGGTCAGACATTCCTGAAGCCAGACGTTGATGCTTTCGGTGCATTTGCCGCAATCCAGACCCACACCGAAGCGGGCGCTCAGATCGCCGAAGCTGCGGGCGCCCTGCTCAACCGCCTGCTGAATCTGGCGGTCGGAAACCGATTTGCAGATACACAGATACATAGAGGCTACTCTCCGGAAACGGGGTGGGAGTTGGAGCAAAACAGTATAGAAGACTGTCCAGAACAGGTTTGGTTGCGGATTCTGCCCGTCCCGCTTGCTGCGCTCCCCACACCCAACGGCTGACCCGCCATACCCTAACCGCGAACTTATGGCCGCAAGGAAAACCGACCATGTCCACCGCTCTCGTCTGGTTGCGCCGCGATCTGCGGCTGGCCGACAACCCTGCCCTGCACTGTGCCGCCGCCGCGCACACGCGGCTTATTCCCATTTACCTTCACGCGCCGCATGAAGAAGCGCCCTGGTCGCCCGGCGCTGCTTCCCGCTGGTGGCTGCATCACAGTCTGGCGGCGCTGGACGCGGCGCTGCGCGAGCGTGGCTCGCGGCTTATTCTTCGCCAGGGCGACAGTTTGCCGGCCCTGCGCACCCTGATCCAGGAAACCGGCGCGACGGCGGTGTACTGGAACCGGCTTTATGAACCGGCGGCCATCGCCCGCGACCGCACGGTTAAAGCGGCGCTGCGCGCCGACCGCATCACGGTCGAAAGCCAGCAGGCGGCGCTGCTGGTGGAGCCGTGGACGCTGCTGAAGGCGGATAACACCCCTTATCAGGTGTTTACCCCGTTCTGGAAAGCCAGCCTGCAACAACTGCCGCCCGCCGCACCGCTGCCGGTTCCACGGCTGACCGGCCCCGACCACTGGCCGGACTCCACGCCCCTGGCGGCGCTGGATCTGCTGCCGCGCACGCCTTGGGACGAAGGTTTGGCCGCCGCCTGGCGACCGGGCGAAGCGGGAGCGCTGACCCGGCTGGACGCCTTCTGTGAAACCGCGTTGACCGGTTATGCCCAGTGGCGCGACTGGCCGGGGCGGGACGGGGTGTCGCGCCTGTCGCCGCACCTGCACTTTGGCGAACTGAGTCCTCACCAAGCCTGGGCAGCGGCTACCGTGGCAACCCACGGCGATCCGCTGGGTCATAAAGGCGCGGAGACTTTTCTGCGGGAAATCGGCTGGCGGGAATTCGCCCATTATGTGCTTTACCACTGGCCGCACACCCCGGAGCAGCCCTTGCAGGCCCGCTTTAACGCTTATCCCTGGCGCGAGGACTACGCCGGGTTGCTCCAGGCCTGGCGGCGCGGCCAGACCGGCTATCCGCTGGTGGACGCCGGGATGCGCCAACTGTGGCGCACCGGCTGGATGCACAACCGGCTGCGGATGCTGGCGGCGTCATTTCTGGTCAAAAACTGCCGCATTTCGTGGCAGGAGGGCGCACGCTGGTTCTGGGACACGCTGGTGGACGCCGATCTGGCCAGCAATACCCTCGGTTGGCAGTGGACCGCCGGCTGCGGCGCCGACGCTGCCCCCTATTTCCGCATTTTCAGCCCGATCCGGCAGGGCGAGCAGTTCGACCCGGAGGGCGCGTTTGTCCGCCAGTGGCTACCGGAACTGGCAAAGCTGCCGGCGGCGGCCATTCATCAACCCTGGATGCAACCGTCAACGAACCGGGATTACCCCACGCCGGTGGTGGATTTCGCTGCCAGCCGCGCCGAAGCGCTGGACGGTTATGAGCGCGTCAAGGCCACTTTAATCCCCACCTGATCCATGGGCGGTACGGCTGGCCTGAACCTCGGCGGTGAATCCGGGTCTGTTGCGATAGCTCTTTCCCGACCGGAACCGGAGGATCTGCCGCATGACGTTCCACAGGATGACCCAATATCTGAACGCCGCCACCTTTGGCGTGCTGCTGCTGGCCGATGCCGCACTGCCCGCCTGGGCCGCGACCAGCACCCGCCAGGAAGAAGTATTTCACGGTATCGCCCGCGACGACCGTGGCGAAATCGCCTATACCGAGGAACACCGCATGATCTACGAAAACGGTCGGCCTCAGCGCAACGAAACCCGCTATCGGGACGCCAAGGGCGATGAAATCGCGGTGCTGAAATCCAATTTCACCACCCATCCCTATGTGCCGAGCTATTCCTTCGAGGATCGTCGCTTTGGCCGCCAGGATGGCACCTTTGTGGACGGCAACTGGGTCAAGATTTATGGCCGCGCCGATCAGAATGCACCGGTGCAACAGGACCAGATCCGGCTGGAAAACGATATGGTGACCGGCCAGGGTCTGCATGTTTACCTGCGCGACCATCTGGACGAACTGGCCGAGGGCGATGCGATTCGGCAAGTGCGGTTCCTGGTTCCGCTGGAGGGCCGTGATTTCGTCTTTCGCATCCGCCGGCTGAACGCGCCCGGCGACCCGGGCGTGGCGGCGTTCAACATCGAGGCGGATAGCTGGCTCCTGCGGCTGTTCGCGCCGACCCTGGAAGTCCGCTACGACCGCGCAACCCGCCGGCTGCTGTCCTATCGCGGCGCGTCCAATCTGCTCGGCGCTGATCGCAACGTGCAGAACGTCACCATCACCTACCGCTATCCCAGTTAACCGCCGCCGATTCCCGCAATCTCCGCTCTCCCGGTTGGGTGCGCCGGGTCGAACTCAGGATCCATTGCGCCGACAGATCAATGGCTTCCGATTTTCGCCAGATACTCGGCGCACTCCCCGGCGGGCAGCGGGCGGCTGAAATGATAGCCCTGCGCCACATCACAGCCGCGATCGCCCAGAAAGTGCAACTGCTCCAGCGTCTCCACCCCCTCGGCGACCACGGTCAGCCGCAGGCTCTTACCCATCTGGATAATGGCGGTGGCGATGGCGGTATCGTCGGGATCGCCGGGAAGGTCGCGGACAAAGGACTGATCAATTTTCAGGCGCTTGACCGGAAAGCGCTTGAGATAGCTCAGGCTGGAATAGCCGATGCCGAAATCGTCCACCGCAAACTGCACGCCATGCGCCTGGAGCCGGCGCATGGAGCCAATCATCTTCTCGGTATCCCGCATCAACAGGCTTTCGGTAATTTCCAGTTCCAGCCAGCGCGGCTCCAGACCCGCAGCTTCCAGCGCATTGATCACCTGGAGTTCCAGATGCGGCTGCAACCATTGCTTGGCGGACAGATTCACCGCAATCGGTATCGGCGGCAGACCGGCATCCTGCCACAGGCGTCCCTGGGCGCACGCGGTGCGCAAAGTCCATTCGCCGATGGGACCGATCAGCCCGGTCTCCTCCGCCACCGAAATGAAGCGAACCGGCGGAATCAGGCCGCGTTGCGGATGTTGCCAGCGGATCAACGCTTCCACCCCGACCGGCTGGCCCGTCGCCAGATCGATCTGCGGCTGATAATGCAGCACGAATTCGTTCCGTTCCAGGGCGCGGCGCAGTTCATTACCCATCTCGAACAGCTCCGAAACCTGGATATTGAACTCCGAGGTAAAAAACACATAACCGGCGCGACCTGCATCCTTGGCCTGATACATGGCGCTATCGGCGAAGCGGATCAGAGTTCCGGGGTCGGTGGCGTCCATCGGATAGACGCTGATCCCGATACTGGCGCCGACATGCAAAATCTGCTGGCTCAACGCGAAGGGCGCGCGCAACGCCTGCAACAGATGCTCGGCCACCCGCCCGGCCGCGGTCGGTTCGGGCAGGTTGGGCAGCACCAGGATGAACTCATCGCCGCCCTGCCGCGCCAAGGTGTCTTCCTGGCGGATGCAGCCGCGCAGCCGCTGCGTCACCGCCTGCAATAATTGGTCGCCGACGCTGTGGCCCTGCGAGTCGTTGATGGTCTTGAAATGGTCCAGATCCAGAAACAGCACACCGACGCACACTTGATTGCGCTGAGCGGTGTGAATCGCCTCGTTAAGACGGTCGAGCAACAGAGTGCGGTTGGGCAGACTGGTCAGCACATCGTGAGTGGCCAGATGGCGGACCCGATCCTCGGCGTGACGGCGCTGGTTTTCGCGTTCGAACAGATCGAGCGCAAAAGACACTTCGCCGGCCAGCCGGGTCAGCAGTTCAGTGATCTGCGCGTCGAAAAAATCCCGCTCGCCGGCATAGGCGCTCAGGCAACCGACGACCCGATTATCCCGCCGCAGCGGAAACGCTGCGCCCGCCCGAATCGCCAGTTCCTCGGCCATGGGTCGCCACACCTGGGTGTGAGAATCGCCCAGAAAATCATTGCATACCACGGCGGTGTCCTGGCGAAACGCCGTACCGGTCGGTCCCCAGCCTTCGGGCAAACTGGGGTCGCTGGATACGCGGGTGTTGGCCAAAATGCTTGCGTAGCCGGATCGCGCCCCGGCGTGCGCCGCCGGATGAAACCCGCCGGTGGCCGGATCAACGAAATTGAGGACGACCAGTTGCATCTGATCGAGATCGATCACGATCCGGCAAATTTGCCGGAACAGTTCCTGGGCGTCGGTACAGCGGATGATGGCGGCGCTGGTGCGGCTGAGCGCGGCGTAGCAATGGCTCAGGCGCACGATCCGCTGCTCGGCCTGCTTGAGCAGGGTCATGTCGCGCACGGCGGCTACCGTGATCGGATAACCTTTGTAGCTGAAATGCCGCACCCACAAGTCAGCGGGAAAGATCGCGCCGTCCTTGCGGCGTTGCGGGTAATCCGTGAACCGCTGGGACGCGGTGCGCGGCAGTTCGGGACTGGGGGCGGTTTCGGCGGCCAGATCACGGTCGCGCAGCGTCAGCAACTCGTCCCGGCTGTAACCGTACAGCTTGCAGGCGGCAGGGTTGGCGTCGAGGATGCGCCCATCGCGATTGTCCAGCATCAGAATGGCGTCGCCCACCGCAGCAAAGACATGGCGGTATTTCAGCTCGCTGGCGCGCAGCGCCGCCTCGATTTTCTTGCGCCGGGTAATGTCTTCCTTGACCGCGATGAAGTGGATGATGCCGCCCGTGTCATCGCGGATTGGCGCAATCGAGGCCCATTCCCAGTACAGCGAGCCATCCTTGCGCCGGTTGCGGAACTCGCCCCGCCATTCCTCGCCCCGGGCGAGGGTTTGCCACAGCCGCGCATAGTGTTCGGACGGGGTCTTCCCGGACTTGAGCAAGCGTGGCGTAGCGCCGACGGCCTCCTCCGCACTGTAGCCGGTGGTCTCTACGAATTTCGGATTGACATACTCGATGACGCCGTTGCGGTCGGTGATGATGACGCTATTGGCGCTGTACTCGATGGCCAGCGAAAACAGGCGCAGCGTTTGCACCGCCTGCTGGCGTTCCTGCGTGACCGCCGTCAACTGCTGCTGTTGCTGGAAAAAATCCTGGATCAGGCGGGCCAGCCGGCCAAATTCGGCGCGTTGGCCCGCCAGCCGGGTCAGTCGCGCGGGATCGCGCTCATCCAGACTGCGCACCAGCAACCGCAGCGGCGCGCCGACCCAGCGCTGCAAGGTGGCGGCCAGAACCAGCAACAGCAACAAATCGTAAAGCATCAGCCGCCCCGGCTCGACCGCTTCCAGAACCAGCATCACCGCCATGAACGGCGCGATCACCAGGATCAGGATCGTCAGGATGCGAAACTGCACCGTGCCGATAAAAGCGTTCATGGCGGTATCTCCCGGGGCAGGGCGACGGTTCGGAGGGTCCGGGGGCGATAGCTGCGCCAGGCATCGGCGCTGTACAGCGCCAGCGCCAGCCAGATGCAGCCAAACGCAGCCCCATGAATGGCGGTGAACGGCTCGCGGTACAGCGCCACCGCCAGCAGGAATTGCAAGGTCGGGGTCAGGTACTGAATCAGGCCGACGGTGGACAGCCGCAGCAGCCGGGTGGCCTGAAGAAACAGCAGCAGGGGCGCGACCGTGACCGGGCCAGCGGCCAGCAGCAGCAGATCGGTTGATCCGTTCGCCACGCCGAGCGCGCCAACGCCGCCCGCCGCCAGCACGATCAGGAACAGCAGAGCGGCCGGCGCCAGCAGCAGGGTTTCCACCGCCAGCCCCAAGGTTGCCGCCTGACCCGCCTTCTTGCGCAACAGCCCATAGCCGCCAAAACTGAAGGCCAGGGTCAGGGAGATCCAGGGCCACACCCCATTGCCGATCACCAGGACCAGGACGCCGGCGGCGGCCAGCGCGACCGCCATCCATTGGCGCGGATTGAGCCGTTCATGCAAAAACAGCACGCCGAGCACGACATTAACCAGCGGATTGATGTAATAACCGAGGCTGGCTTCCAGAATCCGCCCCTGCTGCACCGCCCAGATGTACAGCAGCCAGTTGCCGGAAATCAGCAGGGCGGTGACCAGGTAAAAGCACAGGCGGCGCCGGTTGCGGAATTCGGCGCGCAAGGCGGGCCACTGGCCTTGCGCCATGATCAGCCCCAGCAACAGCACGACCGACCAGAACACCCGATGCGCCAGCACCTCCAGAGCGGAGACGTGGCCGAGCAGTTTGAAGTAGATGGGGAACAGTCCCCAGAAGCTGAAGCAGCCCAGCGCGCTGGCGATGCCGGCAAGAGTGGGATCAGCGAATCGGACCGGGAGGGGAAACCTGGGCGAAGTCATGCGCGCGGTTCGCCGCTACGCACTCAGCACGGCGATGGCCCGCCCGCCGGCCAGCGCCGCCAGCAGCAGAAACAGTGCGCCGCTGACCCGGTGCAGCACCCGCATCGGCAACCGGTGCAGCACGGTGCGACCGGCCAGCACCCCCAGCGCCGACACCGCCGCCAGACCCAGGGTGCCGCCGACCCAGACCGGCAGCGCGGCTTGGGTGCTGGCCAGGCCGGCTACGGCCAACTGGGTTTTATCGCCCAGTTCCGCCAGAAAGATCAGGCCGAAGGTGGATAAAAACACGCTCCGTCCGCTTTTCTCCACGACCTCGACCGCTTCAGCGTCAACCGCACGCCAGGCCTGCCAGCCAAAGGCCGCGAACAGCGCCGCGACCAGGGTCGCAGTCACCCATTCCGGCAGCCAGGCGGCGACCGATGCGCCAAACAGCACCGCCAGCAGATTCAACACCGCGAACGCCAGCACCGCGCCGCTCAGCACCGGCGCGGGTGGATGGCGAGCGGCCAGAGTCATGCAGACCAGTTGGGTTTTATCACCCAGTTCAGCCAGCGCGATCAGACCCATCGCGGTAGAGGCTGTCACGAAAAATTCACTCATGGGGAAAGGCTCGGTCGTTGCGAAGGGGCAAGGATCCCGGCGCGTCTCCACCCGGCGGCGCGGCCTGAATGCACGGGGGGTGTTGCCATAACCAAAAGTTTTAAGAGTTAGGTTTTAAGTTTTAAGGTTTTACTTAAACTCTAAACCTTTAGGACTTTCGCTTGGAAGGGTCTCAATCACTATATATGGTATATATTTCGCTAATTATGCAACTATATGTAGGGTACAAGCGAAAGTCCTAACCTTAAAGCTTTTTGCAGGATAAATAATTCAGATTTCACGCGGCGAATGGGAGGTAATAGTAGCTACCCGGCCCGTGGTCTACAATCCTCAACCCTAATCAATTCAGGGAGATTCCGCCATGCAACGGTTCCTGGCTCTACTCTTGATGCTGCCCGCGCTGGCGAGCGCCGACAATATCCGCTGTGGCGGCTATCTGGTGAACACCGGCGATTCCCAGTCGCGGGTGCTGCACATCTGCGGCGAACCGCAAAGCGCCCGGCAGGATGGCTTCATCGAACAGGTGTGGTATCGCAGCGATGGCGCAGTCGGCGTGATCCAGCCCGTCCCGTCTGATCCCTATGCCCGTCCGCCTCGCTACGCCGTCGAGCAGCGCCGGCTGCTGCCGGTCTACCGCTGGGAATACAACTTCGGGCACGGCGCGTTTCTGAAGATCCTCACCTTCCATGGCGACCGTCTGGTGGACATCGCCGACGGCCCCCGGCAGTAGCGGGTTAACCGACCCCGGCTCGCCAGGGTAGGGTTCAGGATGCGTTCAGGCCGACCAGCGCATTGATGAACGGCGGAAATTCAAAACAAACAAGCAATCCCTGTTGAGTCCCCGGCTAAAACGATGAACGTCATCATCCCTGATTCCGTCCCTCGTTTTTTGGCGTTGCCTTCGGGCGGCGCGACTCAACCAGCCCCCCGAAAGGGCCAGACGTTACCCGTGAATCCGC
>Ga0209573_1003115_pt1 | contig 19178 bp, 16 predicted proteins | sample TNRBio252014_DNA_FD_185870 | JGI IMG/M metagenome (GOLD analysis project Ga0209573, IMG submission 185870) | Wastewater treatment Type I Accumulibacter community from EBPR Bioreactor in Madison, WI, USA - TNR Reactor_6/25/2014_ DNA (SPAdes)... | ecosystem: Engineered > Bioreactor > EBPR >...
ATCTTGCGCACATTCTCCTGCGCCTTTTCATGCCCGACATTTGTCTCAATAAATCCAGCAATACCACACATATATTCAAATAGAAGAACACAATGTTAGGAAGTAATATCTGCGCAACGTAATTTGCAGCCCATAAATGAAGATTTTTCTTTCAAACGATATTCCCAATCATGCAATTGTGCAACACACATTGCAATTAATTGCATTGAATAAAAAAGAAAAATTCATTCAGGTTCAAAATATAGAACACGCAGACCTAAGCATTGGTATCGAAAGCAAAAACACCATTCAGCTCTCTTCAAAATTCTTTGAATTGCTTCAGCAAAAAACAACCCAACATCAACTCCACCTGAACACACATGGAAGAATAACAACCCCCGATACACAAAAAACAGACTACCTCAGCACCATATTCTACTACGTTAATTGCGTGCAGGAATACCATACAAGCAGCAGCGACCACTACGGACGTTTCAATTATGCCGATAGCATTCAAAAACATCTCGGCATCACACACACAAATTTTGTTCAGCAACTCATAGATGAGTTCTGCAACACAACCCCGCAACTCAATATTCTTGCACAAAGAACAAGACCATCCAAACTTTTCCTTACACACGACATCGATTACATCTATAAAGCAAAGAATGAAGACGGCATGTTTGCATTAAAAAACAAACGCTGGCTCACAATCTTTAAACTACTCTTCAACCACTACATCGGCACACCCGACTGGCTTAATATAGACAGAATTATTGCCATTGAAAAAAAACACGGCTTCAACTCCACATTCTTCTGGCTCACCATTCGAGATGAATTAAACAGCGACTATAACATTCAAAGTGACATCATACAAAAGCAATTAAAACTTATACAAGCCTCGGCTAATTCAATAGGACTACATAAAGCAATCGGCAACACAACTTTTGAATCAGAAATCAAGCAGCTACCTCAGCCTATAGTTGCGAATCGATACCACTTTCTCAAATTCACCGTCAATGATTTTCAGCAAATGCAAAGCGCGGGTATTCAATTAGACACATCTCTCGGATTTGCGGAGGAGATTGGTTTTAGAAATAGTTACGGCCTGCCTTTCATGCCTTTCGACCTGAATCAAAACAAAACATCAGACCTTATTGAAGTGCCGCTCAACCTAATGGACAGAACACTCTTTAACTCCGGCAAATCACTTAGCGAACAAAAAGAAACGGTATTCAACTGGTTGAATGCAAATCGATTCAACAGTATCATCACTATAGATTGGCACAATAACTTCTTTTCCTCTTTGTCTTATAACGGCTATCAAAACCTGTATGAAGAAATTCTGCAACATGCCAAAGAGAATAACATTGACTGTTGTTCACCAAATGAGTTGATTGAGGAGTTTGGGAAGTAAAAGCAACCCTGATTCACCTCTTTCTAAGAGCCATAATGTCTGAAACCAAAGCTATATTGAATAGCTTCAAAGGTCGTTTCATTTCTTTACCCGTCTTCTGAATTTTACTAAACCATTCTTGCTGATTTGACATAGTACATCCAACAATTACTTCAATTAATTTTTTTTCGTCCTTTGAAAATGAAAGGCTTGAATTCTTGAGTAATTTTTTGGCATTGCGGTTAGCAATGGAGATGTTGTCTGCCTCCAGATGCACCAATAAACGCATCAATTCAAGGTCAGTAATAAATTTAGGTTTGCCCGATTCGAAAAACACTTCATCAGCAAGTGTGAGGGTCTTAAATAATTGCTGGAAGTTACCGTTTATCCATTCAAACAATAATTTAAAAGCTATGATGCTTGCCAAGGCAGGTGATTTTTTTGTGCCCGATTCTATTTTTATTTCTTTCAATCCAGAGGCAGCAAACTGTTCACCGCCTTTGTAGTCTTTCATTTCAAAAAGTAGAATCAATTTATTGTAGCAATAAAAGATATTACGCTCTGCTTCCAATTCTTTTCTTTCAAATTTTAAAGAGCGTGCATATTCATTCACCTTCAATGCTTCTTTAAAATTGTCAGATGAATAGTAGTTATAGATAAGTCCGTTTAAGGTGTAGTAATAACTATCCTTTCGTTGTGCAGGATCATTTTGGGTAATGAGTTTCCGCTCCATTTCTAATAGCTCATGCAAAAGTTTTTGTGCTGTTTGATTCTCACCAATGACATAGTGAAACTTAGCGAGTGCATTGAGGCGATTTCTTTTTACTATGAAGAATGCCATCTCTTCCTTTTCATTCAACAATAATCTGAGTTCCGGAATTTGTGACAACAATTTGGCTTTGGTAAATCCTGATTTGGCTTTTGCTTCTAAAGCATGTATGGACGCAAAACAAAAGTAATAGAGATTAATTTTTTCTAATGCCTGATAGGTGATTTTAAGATTCGTATGTAAATCATTCACTTCTATTAAATACTCGGCAGGGGTGAACGATTGCTTAGCCATATTGAATCGTTGCTTTAGTAATCTTTCGTAAACAGGAAAAACTTCGCTCTGTTTCGCAACTGCAAGTGCTTTTGTATTCATTCGCAAAGCTCTTTCTGTAAGCCCTCGTTGATGAAGTAAACTGATTGTTTTGAATTTTTTCCAAAGCCCATCTTCATAATCTTCATCATTGGTAACTAACAAAAGGGAATCCAAAATTTGGTCGAAAAGCTGCGCTTTTAAAACAGCCAGACTCGCAAAGGATTTTTTGAGAATTGCCTCATCATATTCCGTTTGAAAATTTATAGCATCAAATAGTTGCAGTAGTTTTCCTTCCTTTTCAGAGTATCGCTTTGAAAATCTTTTGAAGTACCCTTTCTCTTCAGCAGTAAGTGAATGAATGAGTTGAAATATTTCGTCTGAGCCAGATTTTTTTGCCATTGCAAATGGATTTATGCAAACATATTTATTATGAATTATCAATTGTAATTTTAAAAATATGAAGTAAAAAACTGCTCCTGCAACTCTTAATAATTTTGAAACTTTGATGCATTCAATTCTAAATGGCGGATTAGATTTGCCTCCAATTATTCAATTATGAAAAGTTTAATACTCTCTTTTATTCTTCTTGCCGGACTTTCTGTAAGCGCGCAACAAACAATTGAGTCGTGCGGAACTGATGATGCACACAATCGGTTTCTGCAAGATGCCAGTAATTTGCAGAAACACAATCAGATTGAACAGCTAATATACAATGCTGCGCAAAACGGCATGTTGCAGCCATCGGGCAGGGCAGATTATGTGCTGCCTGTGGTGGTTCATATAATTCACAATGGCGGAAGTGAAAATATTTCTGATGCGCAGGCAATTCAAGCAATTGATTATTTGAATCAGGCATACAGAAACACTTCTCTTTATGATTCAACAGATGGTGTGGATTCAAGGGTTCAGTTTTGCCTGGCAAAACAAAATCCTCAAGGACAATCTACTTCAGGTATAAACAGAGTGCAATCAGTGCTTACCGATTTGGATATGGTAAATGATTTGCAGTTGAAAAATTTAGTTAGATGGAATCCGACTTGCTACATTAATATATGGGTTGTAAAAACAATTTGCCGTCAGGGTTCCTGCAATATAGGCGGCTATGCATATTTCCCATCGGCACATGGCAGTAATTTAGATGGCATTGTTGTTCGTGCAAGCACTATGGGTTCAACGCCTGCGGCAACGGGTACTTTGATTCACGAAGCCGGTCACTATCTTGGTTTGTATCACACATTTCAGGGTGGTTGCACCAATAATAACTGTTTGAACGATGGGGATAAGGTATGCGATACTCCTCCCGATGCTTCTACTTCATACATAGCTTGCAATGGTTCAATGAACAGTTGCTCTACTGACACTATCTCAGGCTTTGTAAGCGACCAGCCTGACATGCACAAGAATTATATGGACTACACACAAGCAACTTGCAGAACAATTTATACTGCAGGGCAACGCGATAGAATGTTGTGGCATATTGCCAATGTGCGTGGCAGTTTGTTGAATTGCAACGCTTGCAATAATCCTTGTCCATCGCCTGTATTTGCGAAGTTTACCCCTTCTGCTACCACTATTGCAGTAGGTGGTTCAGTTAACTTTACGAATACCTCAACCGGTGCTTCCTCTTACCAATGGTTGGTGAATGGCGTTCAATTTGCAAATTCAACTAACTCGTCCTTTTCATTTAATAATGCCGGAACCTTTTCCGTAAAATTAGTTGCCACAGGAAGTAACCTTGATTGTTTTGATGATACCACCATTACTATAAAAGTAACTTGTGGTGCAGTTGCGAAATTTACTCCACCCTCTGCGAATGTTGCCCCAAATATTATTTACAATCTTACAAACACCAGCACCGGAGCAACTACCTATAGTTGGTTTTCTAATGGCGTGCAGGTGAGCACAGCCACAAACTTTGCATATCAATTCCCTGCAAATGGAGCTTACTGGGTGCATTTAGCTGCGTGTAATAATTTCTGTTGTGATACATCAGATTCTGTTCGTGTATTTGTGTGCAGTCCTTGTATAGAGATATGTGACAATAGTATTGATGACGATGGAGATAACTTAGTAGATTGTTTTGACCCAGATTGTGCATGTGATAATTGCAGCCCTAAGCAAACAGATGTGTGGACATTTGGTGAAGGCGCAGGATTGAATTTTAAAACTTCACCGCCAACAGCTTTCCAAAGTTCAAACCAAAGAGCACAGGCATCTGCTTCGGTTTCAGACCCTAATGGAAATCTTGTGTTTTACACAGATGGATTTAAAGTATTTGACAGATATGGCGCTGTTATGCAAAATGGAACTGGTCTCACAGGAAATCTATCCTCAGCACAACACGTAATTGTTCAACATCCTGCTATTAAACATCAGTATTACTTGTTTATCACCAGTTCTTATGATGTTGGTCTTTCAGGTGGCATTACTTATTCCCTGATTGATATGTCATTAAATTTTGGACTTGGTGGTGTAACTGCAGCAAAAAATGTTGCATTGATGAGTTCTAGTGTGTCAACTGAAAAAGTTACTGCAATCAGACATTGCAACAATAAGTTTACTTGGTTCATTGCAAAGGAACGATACAACAATGTTTACAGAAGTTATTTGATTGATTCAAACGGGTTGAACACGACTCCGGTTCTAAGCAGTGCAAGTTCTCCATTGTTAGTGAATGGAGTTGAAGATGGGCAACAGGTTATTAAAGCCTCTGCCGATGGTAGATTTATCATCAATCCACTATTGAATCGCGATACAATCCTAGTCTTAAAATTTAATAACCAAACCGGAGCAATTACAGACTATTTGAAGTTTGGCGGAAGTCATCCATATGGATATTGCGGAGCAGAGTTTTCTCCAAGTGGTGATTTTATATACGCATCACGTTATGTTACCGGCAACAACCCCTCTATTTTATTTCAGTTTGATTTAAGGTCGGCCAACCCACAACAGATTTACAGCACCAAAGTTGGTCTTGATACTAGTGCCGCACCATATTCCTTTTGCGCTTGCCAACTTGCATCCGATGGAAAGGTATATGTTGCTTTTGATCAATCTTTCCCCCCAAATAATTTAAGACAATATGTTCCTTACATTAATTATCCTGATAAGCAAGGTTTAGCGTGCCTATACAATAAACAAGGTGTGAGTTTGGGCACCGGAAGAGTTTATGCAGGATTACCAACATTTATTGCAAACTACTTTTTAAAACCAGTTAACATAAGTGGTTTGGATACAGTGTGTAGTTTAAATACAAATGTGCTTTATAAAGTATTGCCAAAGCAAGGTTGTGTTACTAACTACGTATGGAATGTGCCCGGAGGTAGCATTGTTAATCAAACAGACTCATCATTAACCTGCAATTTCCCTTCTATCGGAAATTATAAAGTTGCTGTCCATTTAGATAACGGATGTAGTAATGCAAATGATACACTGCCAATCTTCGCTGCCCCATGTGTGCGACCAGAACTTGGTCCCGACACTTCGCTTTGTGTTGCGGGTGTTGTAACGCTTAAGGCTGGCATCGGCTATAAATCTTATTTATGGAATGATGGCCTCCGCGATTCTATCAATACATTCTATGGTCCGGGAACATACTATGTGCAGGTAGTAGATGTGGCAGGAAATATTTTTTCTGATACAGTTGTTGTGGATGCTGACAGTACAAGACAACTTTCTATTGGTAACGACACCACCGTTTGTAAAGAACAAAAAGTGGATATTGAAGTTGGTGATAAATACGAAAGCTATGGTTGGGCTCCGCCAATTGGTTTGTCGTGCGGCAATTGCCACAACCCAACTGCAAGGCCTTCATTAACCACCACCTACACCGTAACTGCAAAATCAAGCGATGGATGTGTTGCCGCAGCTTCGATTACAATTTTTGTTGACCCATGCTTAGGAATTGAAAACTACGGCAGCATTATCATCAATGGGGTTTACCCAAGTCCGGCTTCCGACATTTTGAATATTGTGTTAAGCAGCAATGAAGAAAAAATTTCATTGAATCTGTTTAACGCAATAGGTCAAAAAATTAAAAACATTGAGAATATTGCAGCAACAGGCAACCAACTAATTTCTATGGACGTTAGTTCGCTTGCAACGGGAGTTTATGTTTTGGAAGCGCAGAACGATAAAGGCTCGTCAAGAATCAAAGTTACAATTCAATAACGCTTTTCACTATAAGCCCACTGGTCAGGGGATGCAGGCAACTGCGTCCCTTTTTTGTTTTGAAAAACTATGCACACCTCTTTACAATTATTTACGCTTTTACATACAATGTAATTGTAATCTTGCGTCCTCTTAAAGAACAAAACAAATAATAGAATAACTCCATGAGCACTTCAGAACACGTTCATTGCCTTATTATAGGGTCGGGACCGGCCGGTTACACTGCAGCTATTTATGCAGCACGCGCAGGTTTAAAACCAATGATGTACACAGGTCTCCAGCAAGGCGGCCAATTGATGAATACAACCGATGTAGAGAACTATCCGGGCTACCCTAAAGGAATTATGGGACCCGAGATGATGGAAGATTTCCGCCTGCAAGCCGAAAGATTCGGCACAGACATCCGCTTTGGCATGGCTACTAAAGTTGACTTTTCTGTTTCGCCCAAAAAGGTTTGGATAGATGGCGAAAAACTGATTGAAGCCGATGCCGTAATTCTTGCCACAGGTGCCGAAGCCAAATGGCTGGGCCTACCCAGCGAACAACGGCTGAACGGTAGCGGAGTTAGCGCCTGTGCAGTATGCGATGGCTTCTTTTACCGCAACAGCGAAGTAGCAATTGTAGGCGCGGGCGACACCGCCTGCGAAGAAGCAATATACCTCTCTAAACTATGCACCACCGTACACATGGTAGTGCGCAGAGGCGAAATGCGCGCATCTAAAATCATGCAAGAACGCGTATTAAAAACACCCAACATCAAAGTTTACTGGAACTCCGAAACCGATGAAGTAATTGGCGATACCCTTGTTGAAGCAGTACGCTTAAAAAACAACCAAACAGGCGAACTAACCACCATTCCGGTAAAAGGATTTTTTGTTGCCATAGGCCATCAGCCAAACTCGGCCGTGTTTAAAGACTACATCACCACCGATGAACAAGGCTATGTAACCACCACACCAGGCACCGCCAAAACAAACATAGAAGGCGTATTTGCCTGTGGCGATTTGCAAGATAAAGTTTACCGCCAAGCCGTAACAGCCGCAGGCACAGGCTGCATGGCCGCACTCGAAGCCGAAAGATGGCTGAGCGAACGCGAAAGCTAACAGCTCACCAAAAACGCAATACCAAATAAACAAACCACAACTACACCTTCAAACACAAAACAATCCATTGCTTTAGCCCCAACACCAAAAAACATATAGCCTAAAAACAAAAATCCCTCACCGAAATTCGATGAGGGATTTGTTTATAAACCAGCCCTACCCAAAAGGTAAAACCGAGTGCTATCAATGAAACTGTTCAGCCTCTGTGCTACCAGCCAAAGCTGTAGTAGAAGATTGCCCTTGTTGCACCACATTTTGCACAGCATCAAAATATCCTGTACCAACAAACGATTGGTGTTTAATAGCTTTAAAACCATCTTTCTCCATAGCAAACTCGCGTTGTTGCATTTCGCTGAAACCAGCCATACCGCGCTCAACATAGTTCTTAGAAAGATCAAACATTGAAGAATTTAAAGCATGGAAACCAGCCAATGTAATAAACTGGAATTTATAACCCATAGCAGCAATGTCTTCGCGGAAAGTAAGCATCTGCTTCTCGTCCATAAACTTAGCCCAGTTAAATGAAGGCGAACAGTTGTAAGCCAACATTTTGCCAGGATATTTAGCATGAATGCCTTGAGCAAACTCGCGCGCCAAACCTAAATCTGGGTTACCGGTTTCCATCCAAATCAAATCGGCATAAGGCGCGTAAGAAAGACCACGGTCTATACCTTGCTCCAAACCATTCTTTACGTAGAAATAACCTTCAGGAGCGCGTTTTCCGGTTAAGAATCTGCTGTCGCGAGGGTCAATATCGGTTGTAATTAAATTTGCAGCTTCTGCATCTGTACGTGCAATTACCAAAGTAGAAGTTCCGCAAACGTCAGCCGCCAAACGAGCAGCTACCAATTTGTTGATAGCCTCTTGTGTAGGCACCAACACTTTACCTCCTAAGTGACCACATTTTTTAGCCGAAGCCAATTGGTCTTCCCAATGCACACCAGCTGCACCAGCTTCAATCATGCCTTTCATCAATTCAAAAGCATTCAGGTTGCCGCCAAATCCTGCTTCTGCATCGGCAACAATCGGCACTAACCAATCGCGCTGAGGTTCGCCTTCCATGTATTCAATCTGGTCTCTGCGCAACAATGCGTTGTTGATACGCTTTACTACTGCAGGAACTGAATTTGCCGGATACAAAGATTGGTCAGGATACATTTCGCTACCCAAGTTTGCATCGGCAGCTACTTGCCAGCCCGAAAGGTAAATCGCTTTCATCCCCGCAGTAACTTCCTGCACCGCTTGATTGCCCGTTAAAGCACCCAAGCCGGCAACCCAAGCATCAGTATGCAAACGATTCCACAATTTTTCTGCTCCGTTTTTAGCCAAGGTGTATTCAATAGGCACTGAGCCTGCAATATTGATTACTTCTTCTGCCGAATATGGGCGAGTAACATTTTTCCAACGTGGGTTGTTTTCCCATTCTTTTTTGAGCGCCAGGGCTCTTTCTAATTTAGTTGCCATTGTTTATTGATGATTGATTGATTAGCAAATTAGCAGATTAGCAAATGGTGCGATGCTCTACTGCAATGTTGTTTATTGTTTTGATTTTGATGATGAAATAATCTTGTTTAATACTCTTAATATGCTGTTTAACTTTTCTGATAATTCTGTAGGTTCTGGATAATTCTTCGAGAATTTACATAGTTCCAACCAATATTCTGTTTCGTCTGCCTCCTTGGCTGCTATTTTTATTTTATGAATAAAATCTGCCTTGCTTTCTGCGTTTTGTGCCTCTTTTACATTTGCCCCTATCGATGTTCCACTCCTCAATAATTGTTTTGCTATTACAAATCGCTTTCTTATTTCTAGTTCTTCTGTGTATTCAATTATCAAAAGGGAAAACTCAAAACTTAATTTAAGAATCAGATTATCCTTTTTGTAATCGCTTGTTTGCATTTTATCTCATTTGCTAATCTGCTAATCAATCAATTTGCTAATAACACTATTCAATCTCCTCGTAAGCAGGTAAAGTTAAAAACTCTACATAATCGCCTTGGTTAACTAATTCATCAAACATCTCAATGGCGCGTTTCATAGTAGCAGAATTAAAAGCACTTTCACCCACATAAGTTTTCACACTTTCCAGCTCACTTGGTAAAAGCTGTTTGAACAATTCATAGGTTATTGTTCTTCCGTCATCCAACTTGCTTCCGTTTTTAATCCACTGCCAAACCTGTGTGCGGGAGATTTCGGCAGTAGCTGCATCTTCCATCAGGTTGTGTAATGCCGCTGCGCCTACACCGCGCAGCCAACTTTCTATATAAAGAATTCCAACGTTGATATTCATGCGCAAACCTGCTTCGGTGATGGTTCCTTCAGGTGCAGTCAGTAAATCTTTTTGGGTGTAAACTTCACCTTCGCGGGTGATGTGATAGTTATTTGGCGTAGGCATGTGTTCGTTGAAAATATCCATCGCCACTTTCACTAAGCCGGGGTGAGCCACCCAGGTGCCATCGTGCCCGTTAGTTACTTCGCGCAGTTTATCCACGCGTACTTTTTCAATGGCTGCATTGTTTGCCGCTTCATCATTCTTAATTGGAATGAAGGCACTCATTCCACCCATGGCGTGTACCTTGCGTTTGTGGCAAGTTTGAATCACCAACTTACTGTATGAAGCCATAAAAGGAACTGCCATTGTAACTTGACCTCTGTCTGGCAACACAAATCCATCTACATTGCGCAGGCGTTTGATGTAGCTAAAAATATAATCCCAGCGGCCGCAGTTTAAGCCAGCCATGTGTTCGCGCAACTCATAAATAATTTCATGCAATTCAAATGTTGCAAGAATGGTTTCAATCAACACAGTTGCTTTTATAGTTGCTTGCGGAATGCCCAACTCATTTTGCGCAAACACAAATACATCATTCCACAAACGAGCCTCTAAATGACTTTCCATTTTAGGAAGGTAGAAGTAAGGTCCACTGCCGTTTGCCAACAATTGTTTTACATTATGAAAGAAATACAAACCAAAATCGAATAGCGAACCACTCATTACTTCGCCATCTACCAACACATGCTTCTCGTTCAAATGCCATCCACGCGGGCGCACCAAAAGGGTAGCAATTTGCTCATTCAGTTTATACTCTTTTCCGGCTTCGTTTTTAAACGAAATGGTTCTGCGGTTGGCATCGCGCAGGTTTATTTGCCCATCAATGTTATTGCTCCAAAACGGTGAATTGGAATCTTCAAAATCTGCCATGAACATTTTAGCACCGCTGTTCAAAGCGTTTATTATCATTTTGCGATCTACCGGACCTGTAATTTCCACCCTGCGGTCTTGCAAATCGGCAGGAATTGGAGCGGCAGTCCAGTCGCCTTCGCGCACCGATTTAGTTTCGGCAAGAAAATCGGGCAACTTACCTCCGTCTATTTCGCTTTGGCGCACCTGCCGTGCAGCTAAAAGTTCTAATCTTGTTTTATTGAACTTACGTTGCAGTTTTACAACAAACTCCAATGCCTCGGGAGTTAATATTTCAGCGTATTCTGCCGTTACAGCAGCTTTAATTTCTATACCTTGAACGAGTGTTTCTGCCATTGCTATTAAATTGCGGGCGCAAAAGTGCCAACTTATTTTCAAAGTAGCAAGCGAAAATTCGCTAATCAGTAAAATTCAAGATAGATGTGGAGAAATTCCTTACAGTGAGGCCGAAAGTTCTTCGTAAGTTTTTTCAATCCAAAAAATGGAAAGTTTATTGCGTACCAGTATAGATTGGCGCACAGAGCAGAAAAAATCAACTAATTTTTTAAACTCGGATGGCTTTTGCAAATAGCCATCGGCTTTTAAATTGTAGCAATCCATCATGTCGCGTCTGTAATCGGAATTGGTAATTACATAAACCGGAATATCGGATAACTCCGGATTGCTTTTAGCAAAACTCAAAACATCTTTTCCGCTTAGGCGGGGCATGTTCAGGTCAAGCAAAATCATATCAATTTTATCTCCGATAATGCGACCGGTGTTCAAAAAGTCGCACGCCTCTTCACCATCGTAGGCACACGATATTTTTACCATACTTTCAAGGTCGGCATCTTTTATTGCCTCTTGCATCAGTCGTAGTTCAGCGGGGTTGTCATCAACTAAAAGCAGGTGATAGGTTTGTGTGGAAACTGCCATGCTTGAACTTTGTTTGTTTCAAATGTACACCCAAAATCAAAGTTCTGTTTGTTTTATTTAACTTTCTTTACCAACATAGTTGTGAACTGCATATTATAGCAGAATAGCTAATTTATAGACCTTTTGGTCTAATATTAACATATCTCACACAAACAAAATATTACGGTTTGCCGTGCAAAAATCAATCAATATTTTTCTTTTGCCGCCACATGGCTAAATTCATACCAATCTTTCCACTAAAACTTGGAGTTTTTCCGGGGCAGTATCTCAACCTGCACATCTTTGAACCACGCTACAAGCAATTGATAAACGATTGTTTTGAAGCCGGTAAAAACTTCGCCATTCCGGCAGTATTAGACGATACACTTTATGAATACGGCACCGAACTGCGCTTGACAGAAATTGTAAAACGCTACGAAAATGGCGAGATGGATATTAAAACAGAAGGTGTGGGTATTGTAAAAATTTTGGAAGTGGTGCGCGAAGTGCCCGACAAACTTTACACAGGCGCAATTGTAATAGACATGCCTTACAAACCTTTAGATACAGACGAGCTGAATCCAACCTTGTTGGAATTGATTATTAAGCTTCATAAATACATCGGCACCAATTTCAGCCCACTTGAAAAATTCAAAAATCCTCTTTCGTTCGATTTAACACCCTACGTTGCCATGTCGTTGGAAGATCAGTGTAGGCTGTTAAGTGTAGAATCAGAAAAACAAAGACAGTTAATTTTGATTCAACACCTTGTAAAAGTGATTCCAACTATTGACGAGGCAAATAAAGTACGTCAAAAAGTTCAAATGAATGGTCATTTCCGAAACGAAACCTCGCCCGATAAGTTTTAATAATCACATCATCAAAAAAAAGGCATTTCAATAGTTTGAAAATAGCTATTTATTTGCACCCTTCTTTCCAACAACCTTTATGCAGCGCATTAACGTAAGCTACTACAAAAACCGAGCACATCAGAAAAAGAAAAAATTAGCTGCATTCCTAAAAAAACTGCACAAAAAACAACCTGCCAATCTTTTGCAACAAGTAAAAATTGCAGATGCCGAAGTGTGGCAAGAAGTAAACTGCCTTGGCTGTGCCAATTGCTGCAAAACCATGACCCCAACATGGAAAAAAGCAGAACTAAAAAAGGTTGCCGCTTTTGTGGGCATGAGCTATGACGACTACTACGAAAAATACATAAACGTAGATGAAGACAATGGCGACTTGGTAAACAAAATACAACCTTGCCAACATTTAGATTTAAAAACCAACATGTGCAGCGTTTATGAAATTCGCCCGCACGACTGCCGATTTTTTCCGCATTTCATCCGCAAAGATTTTTTAGACCAAACCAAAGTTTATACCGAAAACCTACATCGCTGCCCTGCCACTTTGCTGCTGGTAGAAAAATTAGAAGCCGCCATCGCATAGATTGTGGCTTTTGCTTACCTAAACTTTGTTACGTTTGAACCCCCAAAGCGCAGCTAAGTTCTATATGTTTCTTGCTCTGTTTTGATAATTTTTTTTCAAACTAAATATTACACCATGCAAGCAACACAAAACACCGTTGTAAAAATCTCTTACCAATTGCGCAATGAACCCACCGGAGGCATTGTAGATGAGGCTACCGAAGATGCACCATTTTCATTTCTTTTTGGTCACCAAAACGTATTACCAAAATTTGAAGAATACCTGCAAGGCAAAGTTGCCGGCAATCAGTTTCACTTCGTTCTTTCGCCCGAAGATGGCTATGGCGTGTTTGAAGAAAGCGGAGTAGTGCAACTTAGCAAAGACATGTTTATGCACGAAGGTGTTTTGCAAGAAGATGTGTTAACCATTGGCAATGTAATTCCACTGCAAGACCAAGATGGCAATCCTTTTCAAGGTAGAGTAGTAGGTGTAGAAAACGAAGCAGTAGTAATTGACCTAAACCATCCGCTTGCAGGCAAAGAACTTCACTTTAGCGGTGTTGTTTTAGAAGTGCGCGAAGCACACCCTGTTGAAATTGAACATGGACACGTACACGAAGGCGGCAATCACCATCACTAATTTTCAATTACATCAATAAACAAAAAAGGTTGGACATAATATCCAACCTTTTTTGTTTTTAATAAAATTAAATGCAAAACTATTCAGCAGCATCCGATTTTTTTGCCGCTGCTTTTTTTGCAGGTGCGCGTTTAGCTACTTTCTTTTCTTCGGTAGCTGTTTCGGCCTTAGCTGCTTTAGCTTTAGTGGCTTTTTTTGCAGGCGCAGCCACAACTGCAGCTACTGTAGTTTTCTTTACTTTTTGAGGTCTTGAGTTACCAAAAGAACCTTTGAATGTTTTTCCTTTTCGAGTGCGTTTATCTCCCCTTCCCATAATATTATTTTTTTGAATTGTGCGCGAAGATATGTTTTTCAACCACCTTGCAAAAAACAAAACGTCCCTACCACAAAAGCAGGGACGTTTTTGAGAACCAAATAAGTGAAAAACTATTTGTTTACTTTCTCACTCAATTGTTTGCCTGCTTTGAAGCGTACAACTGTTTTAGCTTTGATTTTAATTTCTTTTCCTGTGCGTGGGTTGCGACCTTTGCGGGCAGCACGTTTGCTAACAGAAAAAGTTCCAAAGCCTACCAATGTAACACGGTCGCCTTTTTTCAAAGTGCCTTCTACACCAGATAAAACTGCATCTAAAGCATCACCTGCTTGTGCTTTTGTAATTCCTGCATTCGCAGCGATTCTGTCCACCAAATCTCCTTTGTTCATGAGCTATTGATTTTTGTTTGTGAAAAAATTTTGTGAAAGCGAATGAAACAAGGCGCAACAAGGCTTGCAAATCCTATCGCATCAAATTTTGTTGATAACTGAAAGACAAAATAATCTGCCACAAATAAACAAAACACAACTTTTTGATTTGCAATACTTTATATCATATTTTTTTACATCGATAAAAATGATTGCTGTGGATATTTATATTGTTGAAAACCTTACTACACAACGTTTTCAACACAAAAATGCGACTTTCGAGCCTATCCTATTATTCCATCACTTCACTACATTAGCGCGGAACAAAAAGAAGTAATGCAGTTATTTTCAGTAAAAAACATCATGCTATTTGCTTTCGCAGCATCCATGCTATTTACAATTCCGGCTTGCAAGAGCGGCAAGTTAGATTGCCCTGCGTATAGCGACAATCCATCGCCAGCCGGTATTCCAAAAGGCAATAAAACAAAATCGGGTGTTTTTCCGCCAAACATGAAACGTTAATAAAGTAAGCATCTACAATAGCAATGACGCTTTCTGTAATTATTGTAAACTATAATGTAAAACACTTTTTGGTGCAATGCCTGCAAAGTGTGGCTGCGGCTATTAAACAAATAGATGCCGAAGTATTTGTAGTTGATAACAACTCAACCGATGATTCGGTAAAAATGGTTGCAGAAAATTTTGGATGGGTAAAGCTGATAGCCAATAAAGAGAATACAGGTTTTTCAAAGGCAAACAATCAGGCAATAAAAGAAGCGCAGGGCGAGTTTATTCTTTTACTGAACCCTGATACCATAGTTGCCGAAGATACATTTACCAAATGCATTGCATTTATGAATTCAGATAAGCAAGCAGGTGGCTTGGGCGTGCACATGATTGATGGCAGAGGAAATTTTTTGCCCGAAAGCAAAAGAGGATTACCCACACCGGCAGTGGCATTTTACAAAATATTTGGGCTAAGTTTTTTGTTTCCAAAATCAAAAACATTTGGCAAGTATCATCTTGGTTATTTACCAGAAAATAAAAACTGCGAGGCAGAAATTTTATCGGGTGCATTTATGCTGATGCGCAAAGAAGTGTTGGATAAAATTGGATTGCTGGACGAAACTTTTTTCATGTATGGCGAAGATATTGACCTTTCGTATCGCATCGAAAAAGCCGGTTATAGAAATTACTATTTCAGCGAAACAACCATCATTCATTACAAAGGAGAAAGCACCAAAAAAGGAAGCCTTAATTATGTAAAGGTATTTTACCAAGCAATGATAATTTTTGCGCAAAAGCATTTTACGGGCAGCAGTGCCGGAGCATTTGCCATACTTATAAATACTGCTGTTGTATTTCGCGCAATACTTACTTTAGTTACCGGAATTTTAGCATCCTCCCTCCTGCCGCTTATTGATGCAGTTTTGATGTTTTTAAGTATAGCATTTATTCAAAACTATTGGGCTGCCAACATCAAATTTGCCGAGCATTACTACCCCGAAAAATTTCTTTTACTGGTTGTACCCGTTTACATTACTGTGTGGATTCTTAGCACATTGTTGAGTGGTGGCTACGAGCGTCCTTACAGAATCAGTCGCGTTTTTAAAGGGATAGTTTTGGGTACTTTACTTATTAGTGCAGCTTATGGATTACTACCCAATGAATGGCGATTTTCGCGGGCAATAATTATTTTGGGGGCAGCGGGCAGCGGCTTGGTAATGTTGCTAACACGCACAGTTTACAACTTATACAAACACAATCAATTTAGCATAGAACCCGATGAGCAACGAACTATTGCCATTGCCGGAAATGCGGCCGAAAGACAAAGAACAATTCAGATATTGAATAATGCAGGTATAGATGCCGTAATAATTGAAACCGAAAACATTGATGAGTTGCCGCAACTTCAAAAAATGTGTGATGTGAACGAGATAATTTTCTGCGCTGCTTCTTTTAGTTACAAGTCTATCATCCACTCTATCAAAAATTTAGGCACGCTAACCGAGTATAAAATCATCAACCCGGGTAGCAACGTAATTATAGGCAGCAATTCTAAAAATACCGCAGGCGATATTTATGCAGATGATGCCGCTTATGCACTAAGCAATCCATTGTCGTTACGCAAAAAACGCTTAATGGATATTGCTGTGGCAGTAATTGGTTTATTGTTTTTTCCACTAACGGCAGTTGTTGTAAAAAATGCAGGGAACTTTTTCGCCTCTTGCATGGCAGTGCTACAAGGCAAAAAAACATGGATTGGATATTGCGGAACCAATAATGACTTTGCAACACTACCAAAGATTCCTGAGGCCGTTTTTGCCATTGATAATGCAAAAAACACTACTGCCGGCACTCGCGCTTTTGAACTGAACAAGCTTTATGCTAAAAGGTATAAAGCAGGCGATGAGTTGATGCTATTACTAAAAGCACTGCTTAGGCGGTAATTTATTTTAAACGCTTAGTTAGGTTTTTGCCGGTTACTACTGATGCTGTAAGCAAGCCTGCCGAAAGCGCACCACCCACACCACACGAAACCACATCTTGCCCGGTAACAAACAGGTTTTTTACCGGAGTTTTAGGGCGCAGATAACTTTGTTTGAATCGTTCCACATCATGATCTATTCCATACAACTCACCAAACTTGTAATTGGTAAAATGCGCAGTGCTTAACGGAGTAGAAAGTTCGTAATAGTCAATTTTACCGCGCAAGTGCGGCTCATGTTCAAATAGTTTTTCGAGCAACCTCCGGCTCAATTTTTCTTTTTGGGCTTCATACTCATCTCCGCGCTTCATCCACTCCTTATCGCTCCACTTTTCGTACCATTGGTATGGTGCAAGAGTTATAATTTCAATAGTGGAACGCTCAGGAAATTTCTCTTCCCAAGCAGGATCTTTAGCCGCTGGAAAAGAAATATAAACAACAGGCAGTTCAGCATCAGGATTTTCGAGATAGGCAGCAATATTTTTATCGTGATCGTAATTGTCAGGAAAAATCCAATAATTGGCTTTGCCTAAATTCAATGAAGATTTTGAATGCCGCAAACCAACGTACAAACACACATGCCCTACCGATGGTTTCACACCTTTCAAGTTTGAAAAAAGATTTTTCTTTTCAGCAATTTCCTTTGGCACTAAATGGTGAAAGGTATTGTAGATTCCGGCATTGCTGATGATTGATTTAGCGAAATACTCATCGCCATTTTCCATACGCACACCAATGGCTTTTTCATTTTTCACAATCACTTCTTGCACCCCTGCATTTACAAACAACTCGCCACCGGCAGCACATATTGTAGGAGCAATAGAATCAAAAATTTGTCCCGATCCTCCAATCGGGTAGCTGCCTCCGCGCATGTAATGTTTTGCAAGCACTGCGTGCATCATAAAGCTGCTTTGCGAGGGCGGCAAACCATAATCGCCAAACTGCCCAGTAAGCACAGCAATCAATTCTTTATTGGTGGTAATTTCCTGCATTATTTCCAACGTAGGGCGATTCCATTTCATCGCTTTTTTGCGCAACCAACCGCTTAAAAAAGGTTGCAAAAATGAAGGCAGCAATTTTTCGATGTAAAATTTCATTTGCGCCTTTTGCGCAGCAAAAATTGCTTCGATGTATGTATCTATTGCCTTAGCATCTTCAGTAGTAGTAAAATAGGTTTTCAGTTTTGTTTTAAAGGCATCGGCATTCTTCACAAAGTGATACACTTTTTTACCAAATATCATTTTATCGTACACCTCACCCATATCGGCCCATTGCAATCTTCCTTCGCTTATGTAGTTGAACAACTTGGTCATAATGTGCATTTCATTTTGCACTTCGCCTACATAATGCACGCCCACATCCCACAGGTAACCTCTGCGCATATACACATGTGTAAAACCTCCGGCTGTGTAGTGCTTTTCTAACACTAATACTCTTTGCCCTTCTTTGGCAAGCATGGCTGCGGTAGTAATGCCTCCCATACCCGATCCTATTACAATTGCATCAAAACTTCCACTTGGTTTATGCGTAAGATAAGACTGAATGTGTTTAGATTTTATCATACTCTGTTGCGATAGCTGAGTAAAAGAAGCAATTAAAAGTGAAATGCTTGCATCTTTAAAAATCGTACCATTTCCGAATCGGCAAAACAGATTTTAATTGTAGTTTAGCTTTCATGAATTCGTATTCTCAATTATCCATTTCGTCAATTGCATTTTTTATATTGTTTGCTACTTCGTGTGGCAGAACACCATTTCCATGTTTTTCCATCAGCGAATACGAAGACAGTATTCCGGTAAACAAAACAATTTACTTTAATGCCGTTTGCTCGGATAAAGCCAAAGAATACTTTTGGTCTTTTCCAAACGATAGCGTGGCCTATGAGCAAGCGGTGAGTTACATTTTTCGCGACACGGGTGTTTTTGAAGTTTCACTTTTAGTTGCCAATGGCACAAAGTCTAGAGTTGGCACCAAAAAACTCACCGTAAAGCAACCTTAACTTTTCTCTACAATATTTGCCGCATAAAAAAAGCCTGTTCGCATTTGTGCGAACAGGCTTTTTGGTTTTAGACTGATAGCTTCTGTTATTCTTTCACCAAGCGTTTCACTACGCT
>Ga0209573_1003116_pt1 | contig 19177 bp, 15 predicted proteins | sample TNRBio252014_DNA_FD_185870 | JGI IMG/M metagenome (GOLD analysis project Ga0209573, IMG submission 185870) | Wastewater treatment Type I Accumulibacter community from EBPR Bioreactor in Madison, WI, USA - TNR Reactor_6/25/2014_ DNA (SPAdes)... | ecosystem: Engineered > Bioreactor > EBPR >...
CGCCAGGCGGCCGCGCTCGATCTCCACGATCGCCAGACCGTGCGCGCAACTCCAGGCTTCGGAGTGCCAGCCGGCCTGGCGGCAGGTGGCCAGCTCGCGCGTGCAGAACCCGGCATAGGTGTCCGGGCTGCCGGCAAGCCAGGCGGCTTCCGCGTCCAGCCAGCGCGTCAGGCGCCTTGCCAGCAGCGGCCAGCCCGGATCCTCCACGCGATGCGCAAAGGCGGTCGCCTCGTCGCCCGCTGCCTTGTCGCCAAGGCGCTCCGCGAGCTTGCCCTTCAGGTAGGCGGCCAGGTAGGCGTCGCGCGGGCTTCCCAGCAGGCGCAGCGCCTCGGGCGCGCCGTAGGCGTCGTCGCGCGCAGCCGCCGGCAGCAGGGTCTGGCCGTAGACCGCCAGCGCGGCCGTCGCCAGGCTGAAGCGCGCGCGCAGCGCTGCGTCGACAGGGCCCGCCTCGGCGATCGACTGTCGGAGCAGCCGGTGCCAGTCCGCCGACTCGTGACGAAGCTCGCTGCGCGACAGGAAGACCGCGGCGGCGTTGAACAACGCCAGCGCCAGCGGCAGCCGCTGCCGGTCGGCACAGGCGTGGTGCAAGGCGGCCCGCAGGTCGTCGACCTGCGGCCGCAAGCCGTCCTGCCAGGCCAGCAGCGGGGTGTGCAGGTAGGCGGCATGTCCCGCCTCGAAGGCCTCGCACAGCAAGCGCGCATGGGCATCGATGACCGCCCCGTCCTCGCCGGCCTGCTGCCGCCGCTCGCGCGCGAAGATCCGCACGCTGTCGAGCAGGCGCAGCCGCGGCGCCTGACCGTCGGGCGGCGCGTCGGCGGACAGCAGTCCCTGCTGCTGCAGCGACTGCAGCGCATCCAGCCCCTCCACCAGGGCGGCATCGCCCGCGGCGGCCAGCAGCCGGGCCGCCGTGTCGGCGCTGAACGAGCCGGCAAAGGCCGACAGCCAGCGCAGGCAGCGCTGCGCCGGGGCATCCAGCAGGCCCCAGGTCCAGTCGAGCGCCGCACGCAGGGTGCGTTGCCGCTGGGGGGCATCCCGCGCGCCTTGCCTGAACAGCCGGAAGCGGTCGTCCAGGTGCTGGCGCACCGCCGCCAGGCCGAGCAGGGGCACGCGCGCGGCGGCCATCTCCAGGGCCAGCGGCAAGCCGTCGAGCGCGCGGCAGATGGCGACCAGCGCCTCCTGCTCGCCCGCTCCGGGCGCGAACCCGGGCTGCAGGGCGCGGATCTGCGCCACCAGCAGTCGGCAAGCCGCGAAGTCGGCCCAGCGCCAGGGCGCGGAAAGGTCGGCTGGCGTGGCCAGCGGCGCCAGCGGAACGCACTGCTCGCCTGCGAGGCGCAGCGCGAGCTGCGAGGTGACGAAGACCTGCAGGCCGGGAGCGGCCGCCAGCAGCGGCGGCAGCAGGGCGGCCAGCGCATCGACCAGATGCTCGGCGTTGTCCAGCACCAGCCGCAGGCGCAGCGGCGCCAGCGCTGCGGCGAGCGCCTCGCCATCTCGCGCGGCCGTCGACGACAAGCGCATCGCCTGCACCAGCGCCGGCAGCAGCGGCCTGTGGTCGAGCAGGGCGTCCAGGCGCACCAGCCAGACACCGTCGGGCGGGGCCCGATGGCCGGCCACCGCCAGTGCGAGACAGGTCTTGCCCACGCCGCCGGGGCCGACCAGCGTGACCAGCCGCTCGCATTCGAGCAAGCGACGCAACTGGCTCGCCTCGTCGTCGCGGTCCAGCGGCGGACGCCACGACGCCGGCAGGTTGCCGCCAGGCTGCGCCTTGCCTGCAACCCCTGTGGCGGCGTCGCCTGGGGCCGGTGCCTTGTCGGGCCCGGGGTCGGGCACCGCCGGCAGGCCCGGGACCGCCTGCCGGCCGGACACCCCGAGCGCCAGCGCAGCCGGGTGGATGCGGTAGCCGCGCCGCGGCACGGTCTCGACCCAGCGCGGGTTGCCGGCATCGTCCCCCAGCGCCATGCGCACGGCATTGACCGCCACCTTGAGCACCGAATCGCTGACATGCCGATGGCCCCAGACCGCATCGAGCAGCTGGTCCTTGGTGACCACGCGGCCGGCATGCCCGAGCAGGTGCGCCAGCAGCGCGAACGGGCGCGGCGCCAGCGGCACCGGCCGACCCTCGCGGGACAGGCGCCCGGTCTCCAGGCACAGCTCGAACGGACCGCAGGCCAGGCGACGCGCCGGCAGCGCGCCGCCGGCGTCAGCGAGGGCGGTGCCGGGCAGGGGTGGTTCGGCAGGCATGGCAGCCAATATAGGGCCAGCCGACTTGACGGCCTGAACCGGATCCGAACCCGGCCTGAACCGCACGCGAAGGACTTCGACGAGCGGCCCCGGCACAGTACGCAGCACGCCGGAACGACCGGCGCCCAAGGCAAATCCCATCGATCTTCCACGAAGGAAACTCACCATGAACCCCATCAAGTCCGCCCTCGCCTGCCTGCTCGTCACCACCACGCTCTGCAGCGCCCAGGCTGCTGTCATCGGCAACGGCTCCGGCCTCAATGGCAGTGGACTCAACGGCTGGACCAACAACGGCTGGGGTCAGAACGGCTGGGGTCAGAACGGCTGGGGTCAGAACGGCCTCGACCTGGCCTCTGCGCGAGTGGTGTCGCCCGCTGGCAACGACCGCGCCAGCCCGACACCGGTGCTGACGATCGAATCGGTGCGCCTGCCCGGCGGACCCACGATCGCGCTGACGCGCTGACGCGCTGATCGATCCGCGATCCGGTCCGCTGACCGCCATGATCGATCCTCGAGGGTTTCGGCAAGCTTGCCGGGGTGCGGCCTTGGCAGGTCTGGCCCTGCTGGCCACCGGCATCCTGCCGCTGCCGACCAGGGCACAAGCCACCCCGGCGCGGCTCGCCGTCGACGACGGACGCCTGATGCTCGACCAGCCGGGCGCCGGGCCGGTCGACCTCAGCGGCATCGCAGGCGCGGAGATCACACTCCAAGACGGCCTGGTGCTGCGCCTCGAGGGCGCGCGGGCCGAGACCGTGGCATCCGGGCGCACGGTCTGGCTGCACCGGGTGTCGGTGGCCGACGCAGCGCGAGGCTGGCGGCCGCTGTGCGAGCCGCACGCCGACGGCACGCGCGAGGTGCTGTTCCTGCGCGGACGCAATTCGGGAGACGGCAGCCTGACCGATGACCCGGCGGGCGTCGAGATGTCGTGCACCGCCGGGGCGCAGGCCAAGTGCCTGCGCTTCGGCTACCGGCCCTGGGGGCGCGAAGCCGACGGCTCGCCGAGCCTGGCCCTGTACAACGCCTGCGTGCGCATGGTGCGCGCCGACTACGGCGGCCGCGGCGAGCCCACCACCGAGAACGGCCGCCTGATCGACGTCTACGACGACCTCGGCCTGCAGCGTCCCGACTTGCTGTCCGGCCAGCACTTCGAAGCGGGCTGGGGGCCGCAGGGCGCCGTCTGCGTGGCAGCACCCCGCGTGCCCGGGAACATCACGCCGGCACAGATCGAGCAGCGCTACCCGCAGCTGCGCGGACAGGTCGGCCCGGTGTGCACCGAAGCGTATGCCCGCTCACGCGGCGCGATCCTGTTCAACCGGTCGGGACCGATCCCGCGCTCCGGCGCGCAATCCGGGCAGCGTCTGGGGCAGGATGACATCGACCGTCGGCCGGCGCCGAAGGCTTCGGTCTCGAGCAGCAGGCCGTCGTCGATGTAGGCGTGGGTGGCGTCGGTGGTGCCCGGCGAGGTCAGTTGCCCTGTGCCGGGATGCCCAGCATCGCCCGCGCCTGCGCAGGCGTTGCCAGCGGCCGGTCGTGCAGCCTTGCGATGGCGGCCACGCGCTCGACGAACTGCGCGTTGCTGCGCGCCAGCTCGCCGCGGCGGAAGTGGATGTTGTCCTCGAAGCCCACGCGCACATGGCCCCCGAGCAGTACCGCCAGCGTGGCCAGCGGCAGCTGCGCGGCGCCGATGCCGGCCACCGTCCAGCTCAGGCCGGGCGGCAGCTGCGACAGCAGGTACATCAGCGCCTGCGGCGTGCCGGGCATGCCGCCGGGCACGCCGAGCACGAAGTCCACATGCGCCGGTGCCGAGACCACGCCCTTGTGCAGCCAGCGCGCCAGCGTGGCCAGCATGCCGGCGTCGAAGATCTCGAACTCGGGCACCACGCCGTGCTGGCGCATGGCGTCGAGGAAGCTACGCATGTCGGCCGGCAGGTTCAGGAAGACGTCGTCGCCGAAGTTGACCGAACCCATCGACAGCGTGGCCATCTCGGGCGCCAGCGCCAGCGGGGCCAGCCGCTCGGGGGCGCTCATGCCGACCGCGCCGCCGGTGGAGACCTGCACGATGACATCGCAGCGGGCGCGCACCGCGTCGATGATGTCGCGGTAGGCGGCGGCCTCTTGCGTCGAGCTGCCGTCGGCGTGCCGCGCATGCACGTGAACGATGGCGGCGCCCGCCTGCGCGCACTCCCAGGCCGCGTGGGCGATCTCGTCGGGGCTCAGTGGCAGCGCGGGCTGCTGCTCGCGCGTGACCTCGGCGCCGGTCAGCGCGGCGGTGATGATGAGCTTGTCCATCGGCGCGCGCGCGTCAGGCCGCGCCGGGCCGGCCCTTGCGCTGGCTGCCCAGCGGCACCACGCAGGTGCCGCTGGCGCGGCAGACCAGCACCGGCTCGGCCAGCAGGTCGGCCGCCGAAGGCTGCCCGGCCAGCCCGGCGGAGGCGATGACCCGGTGCGCCGTGAACGCCATCTTGCGCGAGCTCTTGCCGAGGGCGGTGATGCGGCCGCGTGCCTCGATGTAGTCGCCGGCACGCACCGGGGCCAGGAACTCGACGCTGTCGTAGGCCACGAACAGGCCTTCGTCGCCGTCGCTGCGGATCAGCAGCTCGGTGGCGACGTCGCCGAACAGCTGCAGCATCTTCGCGCCGTCGACCAGGCCGCCGGCGTAGTGCACGTCGTGCTCGCCGATGCGCAGGCGGATCAGGCTCGAGATCTCGTGGCTGGTCATGTCGTTGCTCCCTGGCCGTGCGCGCCGTGGCGCCGGATCCATTCGTCGATCGCGAAAGAGGCCACGTTCTCGGCATAGCTGCCGGGGCCGAAGCCGGCGTCGTAGCCCAGCTCCTTGGCCAGCTCGTGCGTGATGCGCGGCCCGCCGACGACCAGGATGACCTCCTCGCGCAGGCCCTCGGCCTCCAGGATGTCGCCGAGCCGGGTGAGGTTGTCCAGGTGGATGTTCTTCTGCGTCACCACCTGCGAGACCAGGATCACGTCGGCCCGCTCCTCGATGGCGCGCGCGACCAGGTCCTCGGAGTCGACCTGCGCGCCGAGGTTGATGGCGCGCACCTGGTGGTAGCTCTCCAGGCCCTTGTGGCCGTTGTAGCCCTTCATGTTCATGATCGCGTCGATGCCGACCGTGTGCGCGTCGGTCTCGATGCAGGCGCCGACGACGACCAGCTTGCGACCCATCTTCTCGGCGATCAGCGCGTCTATCGTGTCCTTGTCGAGCACCTCGAACTCGGGCTTGGCGACCTTGATGGTCGACAGGTCCACGCGGTGCCGGCACTGGCCGTAGACGACGTAGAACGAGAAGCCCTGGCCCATGTCCTGGGCATGGCTGACCGCAGGCTCGTCCAGGCCCATCGCCAGCGCCAGGCGGCGCGCAGCTTCCTTGCTGTTGTCGTCCAGCGCCACCGGCAGCGTGAACGACAGCTGCACGCGCCCGTCGTCCAGGGTGTCGCCGTAGGGCTTGATCCAGCGCTCGGCCGGACGGGTGTCGTGGTCCATCTTGTGGTCCATCTGGTGGTCCATCTCAGGCGGCCTTCAGCATCAGGCCGGGGAAGGGGTTGAAGTAGTCGTCGGCCTTGGCCAGCACGCCGTCCAGCCCCTTGCCGCCGTCAGGCTTGCGTGAGATGTCGGCGAAGGTGCCGCGGCCGATCGCCGCCGGCAGCCCGATCTTCTCGACCTCGGCGAGCATGGCCTCGGCCTCGGCCAGCACCTGCTGTGCGCGCCGCTCGATCCGGCCGCCGCGCTTGAACTCGACCTCCGAGTGCAGGTCGCGCATGGTGCCGAACACGTAGCGTGCGTTCTCGATCGCCAGGTAGCGGTCCTGGATGAAGGGCGTGTGGATGGCCTCGGTCATCATGCCCAGCAGGTGGATGTTCTGGCCCGTCACCGTGCTGACGACGTTGAACAGCGCGTCCTGCACATGGCCGCGGAAGATGTTGCCTGTCATGTGCCGGGTCGGCGGCATGTACTTCAGGCAGGCCTGCGGGAACACCTGGCGCACCAGCTGCGCATGCGCCAGCTCCCACAGGAAGCCGTTCTCGAGTCCGGGGTCGATCTCGAACGCATGACCCAGGCCCATCAGCTCGGGCGTCAGGCCCGACAGCAGCGCGAACTGCTCGTTGATCAGCTGGCTGGCGAGCACCGTGTGCGCGGCGTCCACCGCGTCGGCGGTGGTCAGGTAGTTGTCCTCGCCGGTGTTGATGATGATGCCGGCGTAGCCGTTGACCATGCGCGAGAAGAACTGGTCGATGAAGGTGCGCTGCATGTTGATGTCGCGGAAGATGATGCCGTACATCGAGTCGTTGAGCATCATGTCCAGGCGCTCCATCGCGCCCATCGCGGCGATCTCGGGCATGCACAGGCCCGAGGCATAGTTGGTCAGCCGGATGTAGCGCCCGACCCTGGCCCCCACCTCGTCGAGCGCGGCGCGCATCAGGCGGAAGTTCTCCTGCGTCGCGTAGGTGCCGCCGAAGCCTTCGGTGGTGGCGCCATGGGGCACGTAGTCGAGCAGGCTCTGGCCGGTGGAGCGGATCACGGCGACGACGTCGGCGCCCTGCTCGGCGGCGGCACGGGCCTGCACGATGTCCTCGTGGATGTTGCCGGTGGCGACGATCAGGTACAGCCAGGGCGAACGCGCCTGTGCGGTGGCGTCTATGCGCTCGGCGCGCACCGCCCGCTGGCGTGCGATGTGGTCGCACATGCGCCTGGCCTCGGCGCTGGCGACTTCACGCGCGGCGTGCGAGTTGTCCGGCCGGGTGAGCGAAAGCGCACCGTCGGCAATGCCCTGTGCCACCTGCTGCGCGCTCAGGCCCTGCTCGGCCATCGCACCCGCCACGAGCAGGGCGGCCCCGTGGGCGAGCAGGCCGCCCGCACGCAGCGAGTCGACCACCCGGTTGGGCAGCGGCACGCCGTTGTCGTCGACGCCGTCGATGCCCATCAGGCGCAGCGTCGCGCGCTCGACCGTGGTCGTGGTGTTGCCCGACATCTCGTCGTAGACGCGGCGCGCGATGCGGCGCGCCGATTCGCGCGCGCGCGAAATCTGCGCGCCGTCGAGTTGCAGTTCAGCCATGAATGCGCTCCAGCAGGCGCCGGCCCTCGGCTTCGAGCACCACGTCGCTCACCGCGTGGTCGGGAAAGGCGTCGCGCGCCGCGGCCAGCAGCCCGGCGGCATCCAGGTGGCCACCGAGCGGGGAAAAGGGGTTGGTCGTCAGGCCGGCCAGGCGGATGCCGCGCCAGGCCCTGAGGCGCGCGCCGCGCGCCGCCAGCGCCGCCAGGTCGGTGGCGTCGACGAACAGCCGCGTGCCGTCGGCGACGACGACCACGAGGCCGGCGTGGCGCTCGGCCAGGTCGAGGAAGGCCGCCCACAGCCGCCGGCCGACCGCGCCGGTGGCGGCGACCATGGCGACGCCTTCGCGGTCGTTCGCACGCAGCGCGTCGGCCGCATTGAGGGTCGCGATTCGCGCCTGCCACAGCGGCGTGCCGCCGGCCGCCCACAGGCCGACGCCGCTGCCACTGTCGAACAGTTCCGCGCAGGCGGTGCGGGCGGCGCCCGCGGCCTCGGGGACCGACAGCAGGGCGAGCCTCTCGCGCGTCTTGCGCAGCACGTCGCCGATGCCGCCGCCGAGCGCCGCGCCGGTGGCCAGCACCACGCCGTCGGCCAACGCCGGCGAGGCATGGTGGCTGCGACCGAGCGCCCCGTCCAGGAACACCTGCGCCGCGCCGCAACGCTGCAGCAGCGCGATCGCGGCCTGCTGGTCCTGGCTGCGCGAGGCGCCGGCGATCTCCATCTCGCCGGCCTCGAGCGCCTTCACCAGCACCACCTCGCCCATCGGGCTTTCGATGCCGGTGCCGGCCAGCAGCCGCGTGCGCACCCTGGCCCGCAGCAGCGTGTCGCGCGCAGTCGCCACCACGGTGCCGGGCCACACCTGCACCGGTGGCTTGGGGATGGAGAACACGGCGTCGGTTTCCTCGCCGTCACGGCCGACCGAGCTCAGGCCCACGTCGACGCGCTCGGCCGCCGCGCAGGCCAGCAGGTGGTTCAGCGCCACCGTCTTGCCGGTGTTCTTGGTCATGCCCATCACGGCGACCACGCCCATGCGCTGGTCGCGGATGCGCCGCCACAGCGGGGACGACAGCGGCGGCGGGGCCAGGGTCACGCGTAGAGCTCCTCGAACAGCGCGCGCAGCCCGGGGCTCTCGCGCAGCAGGTTCAGGGCATGCTCGGCATGGCCGCGCGCATAGCCGTTGCCGACGATCATCTCGACATCCCGGCCGGCGCCCTCGGCGCCCAGCGCGGCAGCGGTGAAGCTGGTCGCCATCGAGAAGAAGTAGATGCGGCCGCCCTCGCGCGTGGCGAGGATGCTGCCCATCTCGGTGTGCGGGATGTTGACGCAGTTGATCGTCACGTCGGCCATGCGGCCATCGGTCACCTCCGCCACCGCCTGCATCAGCGCCAGGGCGTCGGTGGCGTCGACCTGGATCGCGTGGTCGACCCAGCCCAGCGCGCGCATGCGCTCGATGTCGGCGGCGAAGGGCGAGGCGCCGATCACGCAGCCGGCCGCGCCGGCGCGCTTCTTCGCTTCGTAGGTGCACAGCGTGCCGGACTTGCCGCCACCGCCGATGACCAGCACCGTGTGGCCGGGCTGCACCAGGCGCGCGGTCTGCGCCGGCGCGCCGGCGACGTCCAGGATGGCCAGCGCGGTGGTCTCGGGGATGTCGGCCGGCAGCCGGGCGAACAGGCCGGTCTCGAACAGGATGGCCTGGCCGACGATGTCGAGCTGGTCGCGCTCGACATGCACCGCCTCGATGCGCTCGATGGCCAGCGGCGTCAGCGACAGCGAGACCAGCGTCGCGATGCGGTCGCCGGGCGCGAGCGCCAGCCGGCCCGCCAGCGCCTGGCCGACGGCGCGCACGGTGCCGATCAGCATGCCGCCCGAGCCGGTGACCGGGTTGTGCATCTTGCCGCGCGCGGCGACGATCTCACGCACCCTGGCCGCGATCGCGTCGGCGGCGGCGCCGACCTCGCGCTTGATCTGCGTGAAGCTGGCCGAATCGATGTTCAGCGTGCGCACGTCGATCAGCACCTCGTTGGCCGCCGGCGCCATCGTGGTGTCCAGGCGCCAGGCCGCCTGCGGCAGCACGCCGGCAGGTTCGAGCACGCGGTGCGTGCCGTAGCGGCAGGGTGTGCGGGAATGCGTCATCGCCGGCCCGGGATTCAGTTGCTCTGCGTGGGCAGCGAGTAGTCGCGGCCCAGGCCCGGCATCTCGACCGTCCGGCCGGCGTAGTTGCGGCACTTGACGGTGGTGCCGCGGCCGTCGGGAAGTTCCTCTTCCTTGACGTAGACCGGGATGATGGGCAGCTTGCCCAGCCCGCCCAGGCCGTCGACGATGAAGGTCGGCACCGCCGGGCCGCTGATCCAGCCGCGCAGGCCCTCGTACAGCTCGAGCATGCGCTGGTGCGGCACGATGAAGTGGTGCGCGCCCTCGACCATGTCGGTGGAGTACACGTAGTAAGGCCGCACGCCCATCTCGATGCACTGCATGAACAGCTCGCGCATCACCGCGACATCGTCGTTGACGCCCTTCAGGCACACCGTCTGCAGGCCCATCATGATGCCGGCCTTCTGGATCAGCTTGACGCGCTCGCGCAGCAGCGGAGTGATCTCCTTCGGGTGGTTGATGTGGATGTTGACCATCTGCACGCGGTGGCGCTCGAGCACCGCGCACAGCTCGGGCGTCACGCGCGTGGGCAGCTGCACCACCATGCGCGAGCCTATGCGCAGGAAGCGCACGTGCGGCGCGCGGCGGCGGATCTCGCCCAGGATGTGGTCCAGCCGCTCGTCGGCGAAGGTCAGCGGGTCGCCGCCGGACAGCAGCACGTCCTCGATCCCGGGGTTGGACGCGATGTAGTCGATGCTGCGCTCGATCTCGTCCTTGTGCACCGAGCCCGCGGGCTGCGAGACCATTCGCTTGCGCGTGCAGAAGCGGCACAGCGTGGCGCAGGTGTTGGACACCAGGAACAGCACGCGGCGCGGGTAGCGGTGCACGACGCTGGTGCCCGGCACGGTGTCGCCTTCCTCGCCCAGCTGGTCCAGCAGCGTGGCGAAGCCGGGCTGGGTCTCCTCGTGGTGCGACGGCAGGTACTGCAGCCGGATCGGGCAGTTCGGGTCGTCACGGTCCATCAGCCGCGCCATGTACGGCGTCACCGAGACCGCGAACTTGCCGTAGACGGTGTCGTTCACGTCCTCGATGCCGTTCAGCACGCCGGCCAGTTCACGGTGGTGCGTGTAGCGGCGCTGGAACTGGCGCTGCCAGCTCTCCGACGCGGGGTCGTAGGCGTCGAGCTCGGCGCGCGTCAGCAGCTTGGGCGTGCCGGCTGGCGCGACCGTCGGGGGCACGACGGGGGTGATCTCAAGGACGGCGGGCATGGGGGCTCCTCGGCACGCGCTGCAAGGCGATGCGAAGGAGTATCGAAAGCTGCGCGGCCGGTCGGAACAGGCAATTCGACGGCGCGAACGGCGACGGATCGGTCACTTTGATCGACAATCGGTCATTTCGACCGAAACGGCCCCGCGCCTATTCCCATGGATGCCCTGGACAAGGAACTGATCGCGCTGCTCAAGGTCAACGCAAGGCTGCCGGTGGTCAAGCTGGCGAAGGCGCTGGGCTGCGCGCGCAGCACGGTGCAGTTGCGGCTGAAGGCGCTGGAGGACCGCGGCGAGATCACCGGCTACACGGTCAGCCTGGCGCGGCGCCGGCCGACCGGCGTCAATGCGCTGGTGCTGATCGCCGTGCAGTCGCAGAGCGAACCCGACGTGGTGCACGCGCTGTCGCGCCGGCACGAGGTGTCCAGGCTGTACACCGTCAGCGGCCGCTACGACCTGTGCGCGATGGTGCACGCCGACACCCTGGAGGAGATCGACCAGGTCATCAACCGCGTGCGCTCGGTCAAGGGCGTCAGCGACACCATGACCACGATGCTGCTGTCGACCAAGGTCGACCGCCCCGAGTGATGCCACCCGCGCCGGCGGCGCCGATCCGGGCCGGCCACCTATACTGGCCACCCCACCCCGGACACCGCCCGAGGGCGACCTCTCCGCGCCGCCGATGAACGCCCCTGCTCGCGACTTCCTGGGCCGCTACCGGCTGGTCAAGGTGCTCGGCCAGGGAGCGATGGGTGTCGTGCACGAAGCCGTCGACACGCGGCTCAACCGCACCGTCGCCATCAAGACGGTGCTGCGCACCTTCGTGTCCAACGGCACGCTGGCGCGCGAGTACGCGGCGCGCTTCGAGCGCGAGGCGCAGGCCGCGGCGCGGCTGGCGCACCCCAACGTCGTCACCGTGCACGACTTCGGCGACGACGACGACAAGTCCTACATCGTGATGGAGTTCGTGCGCGGGCGCGAGCTGGCGCAGGCCTTCGACCAGGGCGAGCGCTTCCCGCTGCCCGAGGCCGTGCGCATCATGACCGAGTTGCTGGCGGCGCTGGACTATGCGCACCGGCAGGGCATCGTGCACCGCGACGTCAAGCCCGCCAACGTGATGCTCGACGAGTCGGGCCATGTCAAGCTGGCCGACTTCGGCGTCGCCCGCGTCGCCGACGCGCTGACCGACCGCACCATGCCCGGCACGCTGGTCGGCACACCCAACTACATGGCGCCGGAGCAGATCATGGGCGGTGCCGTCGGCTCGCGCGCCGACATCTTTGCCGCCGGCATCATCCTGTACCAGTTCCTGACCGGCCAGCGCGCCTTCGCCGGCGGCGGCGCGTTCGCGGTGCAGCGCCGCATCGTGCAGGAGGACCCGCCACCGCCCTCCACGCTCAACCCGCTGCTGCCCAAGGGCTTCGACGCCATCGTCGCCAAGGCGCTGGCCAAGAACCCGGAGCACCGCCACGCCACCGCGGCCGCCTTTGCCGCCGAGCTGAAGCAACTGCTCGAGTCGCTGCCTCCGGACGCCCTGACGCTGGACCTGGAGCTGCCGGCGGCGCCCGCGCAGCCGCCCAGCGGCACGACGCTGCCACCGCCACTGGCCGCCGCTGGCGACTCGGATGCGGGGCGCATGCCGCTGGAGATCGACCTCACCTCGCTGACGCTGGCATCGGCCATCCCTTTCGAGGCGCCACAGGCACAGGGCCCGCCACCCGGCAGCGGCGCCAGCCTCGCCGCGGCCGGCACGCTGGCCTCCCCGGACGACCCGGACTCGACCGTCATCGTGCCGATCGCTGCGCCGCCCCACGCGCCCGCGAAGGCGCCGGATCCGGCGCGCTCGGCGGCGCCCGTGCAAGCGGCCATGCCGTCCGGCGCGCCGCCGACCAGGCCGCCGGCCGCGGTGCCGGCCGCGCCGCCCGCCATGCCGGCACCGGCCACGGCGCAGCGTGCGACAGCGGCAAGGCCGGTGCCGGCCAGCCCGGCGGGCCGGGACCCGGCCAGGATCGCCGAGACGGCGGAGAGGGCCGAAACCGCCGGGACGGCGGAGAGGGCCGAAACCGCCGGGACGGCGACCACGCTGGCGCGACCGCTCGCGCCGCGCGCCGCGGTGGGTGCGGCGCTGGCCGTTGGCGCAGCCCTGGTGCTCTGGTGGGTCTGGCCTGGCCAGGGGCCCCGGTCCGCGCAGCCGTCGCCCGCGCTTCCGGGCCTGCCGACGCAGGGCGCTTCGGGTCCGTCGTCGACGCCGGGTGGGCCGGGCCCGGGCGCGACGACGAAGGCCGCGGACGCCAGCGGCGCCGCCACCGTGCCGAAGGCGGTGCCAGCACCTGCCGCGGCGTCGACGCCGGCATCCGGCCCGCGCCCCGCTGCACCCGCTGTCGCGAAGGATGGGCCGGCGGCCGCCTCGCCGCCGCCACAGTCGGCCGCCTCCAGGAACCCGGCGGCAGCGGCGCCGTCGACCACGCAGCGGCCGCCGGTCGCCGTGCGAACGCCCACCCAGGCACCGCCGCCCGCGCCGGCCCGTGCCACCGACACGCCTGCCGCCGAGCCGCGGCAGGGCGCCTCGGCGCGCTGCAGCGACCTGCTGCAGCGGCTGCAACTGGGCGAACCGCTGACCAACGAGCAGAACCAGTTCTTCCAGACCCGTTGCACAAGATGAGGGAGGCATGCGGCGCTCGTCGGCGGCATACTCGGCGCTGACCTTGCTGCCGGGAGTCTCGATGTCACCCCTTCGTCCCTGCTCGCTGCAGCGCCCCGCACCGGGCCTGCCTCTGGCTCTGCCGCTGCTGGCCCTGTTGCTGGCCGCCGTGCTGGCGGGCTGTGCCGCCCCGTCGGCCCCGCCAGCGGCACCGGCGGCCGCGCCTGCAGCCCCCGCACCGCCCCCGGTGGCGGCCCCGCCTACCGCACCGCCGCCGGTGGCTGCCGCGCCCGCGCCCGCGGCGCCGGCGGCGCCGCCGCCCGTGCTGCCCTTCGACGAGGCCGTGCTGTCGGCGGCCAACAACGTGCTGGGCAAGGCGCAATTGCCCGAGCAGAACAGGTTCAACCTCGTCATCGACCCGCTGATCGACGGCGTCACCGGCGCGCAGACCGTGACCACCAAGGCGATGGGCCAGATCCTGGCGCGCGTGGTCAAGGAGAGCTTTCCGCGCTACGCGGTGCAGCCCTTCAGCGCGGCCAACGTGCGGCAGGGTCCGCTGATCCTGATCGGCACCTTCACCGGCGTCAACGCCGAACGCAAGACCGAGGGCCTGCGGGAATCCTTCCGCATCTGCTTCGCGCTCGCCGACCTGCGCACCGGCAAGCTGGTCAGCAAGGGCCTGGCCTTCGCCAAGGGCGAAGGCGTCGACTCGACGCCCTTGCCCTATTTCCGCGACGCGCCGGTCTGGCTCGACGACCCGGCGACCACCGGCTACATCCGCACCTGCCAGGGCACGCGGGCGGGCGATCCCATCAACCCGGCCTACATCGACCGCATCGTCACCGCGACCACGATCGCCGAGGCGATAGACGCCTACGGTGCCGGCCGCTTCGCCGACGCGCTCAAGCTCTACGAGACCGCGCGCGAAAGCCCCGGCGGCGACCAGTTGCGCGTGCACACCGGCCTGTACCTGACCAACCTGAAGCTGCGCCGCATGAACGAGGCACGCAAGGCCTTCGGCGACGTCATCGACCGCGGGCTGGACAACAAGCGGCTGGGCATCAAGATCCTGTTCAAGCCGGGCACCGCAGCCCCCTGGGCCGACCCGGCCGCCGGCCCGCAGCCCTACACGATGTGGATCGGCGAGATCGCGGCGCGGGCCGGCAAGCGCAACACCTGCCTCGAGCTCGGCGGGCACACCAGCCCGACGGGCGCCGAACCCGTCAACGAGCGCCTGTCCCTGCTGCGTGCCGAGGCGGTGCGTCGATCGCTCAGCGGGCAGACCGCCAAGCTCGCGCCCAAGCTTTCGACCAAGGGCTACGGCTCCAAGCAGACCCTGGTCGGCAACGGCCGCGACGACCTGTCAGACGCGCTGGACCGCCGGGTCGAGCTGAACGTGTTGAACTGCTGAGCGGCCCCGGCCGGGTCATGCCCCGGCCGGCACTGCCGCGCGCAGCCCCCTTGCCCGCAGCCGAGCCCGACGGCGCCGCCGTCGGTGACGCGTTGCGGGTCGTCCAGCGCATCGCCTGCCCGGGCCGGGCGGCAGCCTCTACAGTGCGGGCCCTTTCCCTGCCTCCGCGCTGGAGTCCGTCGATGCGCCCCGAGTCCGCCCACCCCGCCCACCCCGCTTGCCCGAGCCTGCCCGGGTTGTCTCCGGCCACCTGGCGCCCTGCGCCGGCCAGGGCCGTGGCCTGCCTGGCCGCCCTGGCCGCCCTGGCCACCCCGTTCACGCTGGCCGGCCTGCCGCGCCCGGCCCATGCCCAGCCGGCCGCGCCAGCGCCTCAGGCCGCTGCCGGCACACGCGAGGTCGTCACCACCGCCGACCAGCTGCCGCGCCGCACGGTCAGGCTGGACAAGCTGCCCAGCCAGTACCTGGACGCGCCACGCGCCGAGCTGCAGACGATGGCGGACGCGCTGGAGCGCAACCTGCGCGCCGACCTCGAACGCTACGAGATCCGTGACGCCTCGACCCTGCGCGGCTACCACGGCATGCTGCTGCTGCTGGCGCAGTTCAAGGGCGACTGGGCCGCCGTGCCGGCGGCCGTCGAGACGCTGCGCCACCTGCAGGACAAGCCCGGGCAGAAGGCGACGACGGGTGTGCTGGCGAACCTCCTCGCCGAGCAGCAGGCCGGCGGCCGCGACAGCGCCTGGGTGCAGGCCGAAGTGACGCGCCGCTACGGCGCGCTGGCCTGGAGCGATGTCGCCGACAGCGTCAAGGCCATGCGTGGCCAGTTCGAGCTGATGAACCCCGCACTGGTCAAGGGCGGCTTCGAGCAGCAGCTCGACGTGATGGCGCGCAACGCCGACAAGGTGCTGCCCGAGGGCATCGTCGCCACCGTGCTCGGCGCGCGGCTGCAGCTCGAGCTGCTGATGCCGCAGCGGCAGGCCGTGGTGGCCGGCCTGCAGGCGGTGATCGAGCGTCACGCCCAGGCCGAACAGCGGCCGGACCTGTGGACGCCGCGCCAGTTCTCTATCGCCCCCGGCACGCCGGCCGCCGAGGTCGGCATCGGGGTCTGGGACTCCGGTGTCGACCTGTCGCTGTTCAAGCCGACCCCGGGTCGCGGCATCGCCTTCGACGCCGACAGCCGGCGCAGCGATGCCCTGCTGCGCCCGCTGGGCGAGGCCGCGGCCCGCTGGCCGCAACTCGAGCAGCTGGTCAAGGGCGCGATGGACCTGCAGGCCGCGCTGGACACGCCCGACGCGCGCCAGCTCAAGCAGGTGGTCGCCGGCCTCGAGGCCGGGCAGGCCAAGGCCTTCCAGGAGGACCTGGCGCTGGCCGGCCTGTACACGCATGGCACGCATGTGGCCGGCATCGCGGTCGACGGCAATCCGCAGGCGCGCGTGTTCGCCGCCAGCATGCTGTGGAGCCACCGCAGCGAACCGCTTCGCCCCAGCGAGGCGCACAGCCAGCGCGTGGCGCAGGCCTACCGCGACATCGTCGCCGCGTTCAGGGCGGAGAAGCTGCGTGTGGTCAACATGAGCTGGCGCTATGGTGCGGCCGCCTACGAAGGCGCGCTGGCCTGGCACAACCTCGGCGCCAGCGCCGACGAGCGACGCCAGATCGCGCGCCGGCTGTTCGCGATCGAGCGCGACGCCTTGCGCGAGGCGATTGCCTCGGCGCCGGAGATCCTGTTCGTCGCCGGCTCGGGCAACGAGGACAACAGCGCCGACTTCGCCGAGTACATCCCGGCCGGCCTGGAACTGCCCAACCTGATCACCGTCGGCGCGGTCGACCGCTCCGGCCGCGAGACCCACTTCTCGACCTTCGGCCGCACGGTGGTCGTGCACGCCAACGGCTTCGAGGTCGAGAGCCTGCTGCCCGGCGGCCGCCGCGTGCGCTTCAGCGGCACCAGCATGGCCAGCCCCCAGGTGGCCAACCTGGCGGCCAAGCTGTTCGCGCTGCAGCCCTCGTCGACGGTGGCGCAGGTCAGGGACGCCATCGTCGGCGGTGCCGACACGCAGGGCCGGGTGCGCCTGCTGCACCCGCGGCGCAGCGCCGAACTGCTGGGCGTGAAGCTGCCGACCGGCGGCTGAGACGCTGCGTGCCGGCCATGGCCGGGCCACGCCGCCGCCCGTACGGGGTGACGTTCAGGGCTGCGCGTTCGGGAAGAACAGTTGTTCGCCGCCTATCCTGTAGCCGGCGATCGCCGCCTGCCCGGCGGGTGACACCAGCCAGTCGGCAAACGCCTGCCCCAGCGCCCGCTTGACATGCGGGTGCCGGGCCGGGTTGACGACGATGACGCCGTACTCGTTGGCCAGGCGCTGGTCGCCCTCGACCAGGATCGCCAGGTTGCCGCGGTTCCTGAAGTTCAGCCAGGTGCCGCGGTCGGTCAGCGCGTAGGCGTCACTGGTGGCCGCGATGTTGAGCGCCGGCCCCATGCCGCAGCCGCACTCCCTGTAGCCCGCCGGCCTGGCGCTGGCCAGGTCGACACCGGCCGTCTTCCAGTAGCGCAGTTCGGCGGCGTGGGTGCCGCTCCGGTCGCCCCGCGAGACGAAGCCGGCGCCTCCCCTGGCGAGCAAAGCCAGCGCCGCGGCGATGTCGCGGCCCCTGGCTCCGGCCGGGTCGCTGCGCGGGCCGACGAGCACGAAGTCGTTGTACATGACCCTGCGGCGCGGCAGGCCGAAGCCCTCGGCGACGAACTTTTCCTCGGCCACCGGGTCGTGCACCAGCACGACGTCGGCGTCACCGCGGCGTGCACTGTCCAGGGCCTGCCCGGTGCCGAGCGCCACGACACGGACCGCAACACCGCTGGAACGCGTGTACAGCGGCAGCAGGTGGCCGAACAGGCCGGACTGCTCGGTGGACGTGGTCGACGCGACGACGATGAACGGCGGCTGGGCAGCCACCGGGGACAGGCCCGCGGCCACCAGGGCGAGGCAGGCACAGAACAGGCGAAGCAGGGACATGGCGGGTTCGGCGGGCAGGTCGACGGCGCGGTCGATTCTTCCGCGGCCCGCCCGCGCTGGCGATATGTCCGCGCCTGCATAGGCCTGTGCCGCCACAGCCCGCAGGAGGCTGTGGCGACAGGCGCCGGCGCAGCCCTACACCGCCGCCAGCGCGCGGTCCAGGTCCTCGCGCAGGTCGTCGATGTGCTCTATGCCCACGCAAAGCCGCACCAGGTCCTCGCCGACACCGGAGCGCGCAAGCTCCTCCGGCGAGAGCTGGCGGTGCGTGGTCGACGCCGGGTGCGTGGCCAGGCTCTTGCAGTCGCCGATGTTGACCAGCCTGGTGAACAGCTGAAGGGCATCGAGGAAGCGTTCGCCCGCCGCCCGGCCGCCCTTGACGCCGAAGGTCATGAGGCCCGACGCCCGGCCGCCCATCTGGCGCCGCACCACCGCATGGTCGGGGTGGTCTTCGAGGCCGGCGTAGTTGACCCAGCCCACCTTGGGGTGGGCGCGCAGGTGGCGGGCCACCGCCAGCGTGTTGTCGCAGATGCGGTCCATGCGCAGCGCGAGCGTCTCCACGCCCTGCAGGATCTGCCAGGCATTGAACGGCGAGATCGCGGCGCCCATGTTGCGCAGCGGCACCACGCGCGCGCGGCCGATGTAGGCCGCCGGCCCCAGCGCCTCGGTGTAGACCACGCCGTGGTAGCTGACGTCGGGCTCGTTCAGGCGCCGGAAGCGCGCCTTGTGGCTGGCCCAGGGGAAACGCCCGCTGTCGACGATGGCGCCGCCTATCGAGGTGCCATGGCCGCCCAGGTACTTGGTCAGCGAGTGCACGACGATGTCGGCGCCCTGCTCGAACGGCCGGCACAGGTAGGGGCTGGGCACGGTGTTGTCGACGATCAGCGGCACGCCGTTGCGGTGCGCCACCGCGGCCAGGGCCGCCAGGTCGGTGACGTTGCCCTGCGGGTTGCCCAGGCTCTCGACGAAGATCGCCTTGGTGCGGCCGTCGATCAGCGGCTCGAAGCTCGCCGGGTCGCGGTGGTCGGCGAAGCGGACCTGGATGCCGTACTGCGGCAGCGTGTGCGCGAACAGGTTGAAGGTGCCGCCGTATAGCGCCGTCGACGACACGATGTTGTCGCCCGCCTCGGCGATGGTCTGCACCGAATAGGTGATCGCCGCCTGCCCGGAGGCGAGCGCCAGCGCCGCGATGCCGCCCTCGAGCGCGGCCAGGCGCTCTTCCAGCACCGCCTGCGTGGGGTTCATGATGCGGGTGTAGATGTTGCCCGCCACCTTGAGGTCGAAAAGGTCGGCGCCATGCTGGGCGCTGTCGAACGAATAGGCCACCGTCTGGTACAGCGGCACGGCCACCGCGTGCGTGGTCGGCTCGGGGGTGTAGCCGGCGCGGACCATTCGGGTCTCGAAGCGCCAGCGGCTGGTATCGCGGGTCATGGAGTCTCCTCGGGGCGGCGGACTGGCGGGCGCGGCCTTCCGGCC
>Ga0209573_1003117_pt1 | contig 19168 bp, 17 predicted proteins | sample TNRBio252014_DNA_FD_185870 | JGI IMG/M metagenome (GOLD analysis project Ga0209573, IMG submission 185870) | Wastewater treatment Type I Accumulibacter community from EBPR Bioreactor in Madison, WI, USA - TNR Reactor_6/25/2014_ DNA (SPAdes)... | ecosystem: Engineered > Bioreactor > EBPR >...
GAAGAAATGGTCGAAATCAATATTCCAGGTGGAGTAGTGGAAGGTGTGCAACTTAAAGTGACAGGTAAAGGTAATGATGCTCCCGGTAGTAATTCAGTTCCAGGTGATTTGTTGGTCGTTATTCAGGAAATAGAACACGATTATTTAAAACGGGAAGGCAGTAATGTACATTATCAGTTGTTTATTAGTATTCCCGAAGCAGTTATGGGTGTATCCAAAGAAATTGAAACCGTTTCCGGTAAAGTAAAAATCAAAATTGAACCGGGAACGCAATCAGGTAAAGTGTTTAGATTAAAAGGTAAAGGTATTCCCAACTTGGATAGTTATGGCAATGGTGATATGCTTGTTCATGTTAACGTTTGGACACCGCAACATTTAAATAAGGAACAGAAGCAATTTTTTGAAAAAATGATGCATGATGAAGCGTTTGTCCCAACCCCAAGTATGGCTGATAGAAGCTTTTTTGACCGCATAAAAGATATGTTTAATTAATATTAACATTTCGTTAAGAAAGTTTATTTTATAAGTTATACAAATTCAATTAGTTATAATTTAATTCGAAAATGAAAAAAATTCAATCTTTATTTGCATATATTATCTTGTGAGTATATCTTTGTATTGTTATTAGCGAAAGCTAGTAACTACTTTTTCTTTTTCATAGCAATTTTTCCCACTCAAGAATTTATTTTTGAGTGGGTTTTTTTTACGTTCCAAAACCTACTTGTAAAATCTAATCAGATTCTTTGATTCTAAGCTTTTTTATGTTTGAATCGAAATCAAAATGAATATTTAATAATTTTTAAATTGTTAACATCTTGATTATCTTATATATAAATTGGTATTTCAAAATCAAACAAATTTCAATGTAAATATAATCATCGTACTATAAAAATAATAGCACAAAAATTTGCATTTCAAAAATAATGTTATATCTTTGTACTGTTATTAGCGAAAGCTAGTAACTACTTTTTCTTTTTCATAGCAATTTTTCCCACTCAAGAATTTATTTTTGAGTGGGTTTTTTTATTAACACTTTTGCAGTTGTTTTTTTTTCATATAACGTTATGATGTTTTATAAAAATGACATACATTTGTATCGTTATTAGCGAAAGCTAGTAACTACTTTTTCTTTTTCATAGCAATTTTTCCCACTCAAGAATTTATTTTTGAGTGGGTTTTTTTATTACTACCTTTGTAGCCGAATAGCAAACCGTCTTATCGTTCCGTTTCGATGAATCGAAAGGGAGAGGAAAGTCCGGACACTATAGAGCAGCGTAGCGGCTAACGGCCGTCATCCGCCAATCCGCCAACGGCGAGATAAAAGGCGTGAGAGGACAAGTGCAACAGAAAGGATGTACAGGTAATGCTGTAGTGAAATCAGGTAAACTCTGCGCAGTGAAATGCCATGTATATTGGTCCCAACGAGAGTTGGGAAAGGTCTGCTCGACCGATCCAAGGGGTAGGCAGTTTGAGTTCTGTAGTAATGCAGAATCTAGATAAATGATAAGATTATACGCTAAGCGTATAAACAGAATCCGGCTTATAGGTTTGTTATTCTTTTTTTAATTTCACGAATCAAATTTTCAATATCCAATTTTTCTTGCTCTCCTGAACGCATGTTTTTTAAAGTAAATTGTTTGTTTTCCATTTCCATACTTCCTGCCATCAAAATAAAAGGAATTTCTCTTTTATTGGCGTATGACATTTGTTTAGGCATTTTGGTCGCATCAGGATACATTTCAGATTTGATGCCAGCTTGACGCAGTTCTTTGAGAATAGGCATTGCATACATGGCTTCTTCCATTCCAAAGTTGATGATCAGCACATCGGGTTTGGTAAGTTCCACTCTTTCAAATAAATTAAGTGCTTCCATTACCAAATAAATTCGGTCTAAACCAAATGAAATACCCATTCCACTAATGTCTTTCAGGCCAAAAATTCCGGTCAAATCATCATAACGTCCGCCTCCACCGATGCTTCCCAATTCCACTTCATCACTTTTTACTTCCAAAATGGTTCCTGTGTAATAATTCAATCCACGGGCTAACGTGATATCAGGTATTAATGTGGCAGTTTCTAATCCGATTTTTTCAATAGATTCCAAAATGAAACGCATTTCAGCTATACCGGTTTTTCCAATTTCACTGGTAGCTAATAATTTTTCCAATTGATTTAATATCATGGAATTAGTTCCTGATATTTCAAAAATTGGCATGAGTTTTTCTATCGCAACATCAGATATTTCCCGCGACTTCCATTCTGCAATGACACCATCTTTGCCAATTTTGTCCAATTTGTCTAATGCAACGGTAAAATCAATCAACTTGTCACTTTGCCCTATAATTTCAGCAATTCCAGACAAAATTTTACGATTGTTGATTTTGATACTAATTTTTTTGATTCCCAAATTACAAAATACATAATCGTATAATTGTACAAATTCCACTTCTTGCCAAAGAGATTTACTACCCACTACATCGGCATCACATTGATAAAATTCTCTATAGCGACCTTTTTGAGGTTTATCGGCGCGCCATACCGGTTGCATTTGATACCGTTTGAAAGGCAAAACCAGCTCGTTGAAATGTTGCACGACATATCGAGCAAAAGGTACTGTTAAATCGTAGCGCAGGGCTTTGTCGGAGATAGAAGAAGTGATTTTTTTACTATCTTTTATTTCCAATAATTGCTTGTCCACTTTTTCCAAAAAATCACCCGAATTCAAAATTTTAAAGATCAAACGATCACCTTCTTCTCCGTATTTACCCATCAAGGTAGCATAATTTTCAAATGAAGGGGTTTCAATGGGTTCAAAACCAAACTTTTCAAATGAACTTTGAATGGTATTGAATATATATTTTCTCCTTGCAATTTCCATTGCAGAAAAATCGCGCGTGCCTTTTGGAATTCCGGGTTTCATTTTCTTAAATATTAAAAAATTAATCGATAAAAATCACTTTATCAATTGATGTGCAAACCTACTTATTTTTTGGTAAGAAAAAAATTACAATTCGTTAATTTCTTGTTCGGTTAAATCCCATTCTGCAGCAATTTTTTTAGCATTTGGAAGGTATTCATTCATTAGAATAAATAATATAAAAGCAAATACAAGATGTGTTAAATTTCCGCTTGTATAAACCAAAACAATGTTGACAATTGCTGCTCCTTCCAAAATTGCCATTCTTATGAGGTGAAATGTTTGGTATTTATTCCACTTTTCTAAGGCAGTTTTAAGATTAAATTTGTCTTGCAATGCTCTCATATAGATTAATTTATGAGCAAATATAGCCACTACACCCAACCCTAATCCTAATTGAAAATTGAAATTTTTAATATCAAAAGTAAGAGCTAAATTATGACTGTTTGCATAAGTAATCATAATAAGTAAAAATACTCCTGCTAATAGTGCATAATGAATGATTTTAATAGTTTTAATTTTATTTCCATTCATTTTTATCGTTTTAAGAATTTAAAAAATTTGTAAATCAAACCAAAAATTATAATGAGAAAAATAATTGCCAATATAGGAGCAAATATTGCCAATACCGACATACTGATAGACGTCCCAGTTTCAATAGTGGAAACCAACGGATTAGCGATTCCGGCAGTAGTTCCGGTTGAAGCGAGTCGAGTGGAGGAAGTTGAAGTTTTAATAGCGGTAGCAGTTCCGCCTCCTGCAATAATAGCCAAAGCCCATGTAAGGGTTGGATCTATATTAACAACAGTCGAAACCATAATTGCTGTTCCAGCAATAGTTGCCATTGGTAGCATGATTACATCCAACAAATGATCAAAAAAAGGAATAAAATATGCAATAATTTCAACTACAGTTGCAATTCCCAATGTAATTAAAGCCGTATTTCCTCCAATCCATTCCCAGTTTTCATTCAAGGGAACCATGCCAAAATGTGCAGCCAAACTCAATCCAAATAAAGGAACAAAAACCCTAAATCCAACGGATGCAGCCAGTCCTATACCTAATATAATACTGATGATGGTTTCGGTCATACATACTGATGTTTAAAATGATTGAGGTAGTAAAATATTCAATTGATAAAATCCCTTTTTAAAAAATGATAATTTAAAAAATAAAAAATTTTATCATAATAATTCAAATTTAAAAAGCAATTGAACTACTTCCATTTTTTCTCCAAAATTTTGTGAATCTATTAATTTCATTGACATCTTTTGCATTATTTCTGTATAGAAATCCATCATTTCATTTGGTTGTGTCATTACCTCACTTATATTGACTATTTTTCCTACGTTTAAATTCATCATTTTTGCCATACTATTTGCTCTTTTGGTTGCTTTCAAATATAGACTGGAATTGATTTCATCGTAAAAAGATTCAATTGATTCGAATTTGGAATCTTTTAAATTTCCCGATATTCCTTCAAATTCTTTTAAATCCATAACCAATTTATTTAGCTCATCTAAACTTTTAAGGGTAACAAGTACATATGGAAATTGAGGTTTTGATGTGATATTTGTATTGATTTCAATCAAGGTATAATTGTATTTTTCTTGATCCAATTTTTTAGTAATTTGTTCCATGGATGGTAACTCAAAATCTTCATCTTCTTCATTGTGATTCATGGGTATGGTCATCCCCATAAATTCGATCTGTTCTCCAAGATTGATTTGATAAGTGTATTCAGTGGCTTTCAAATAAATAGTGTCACTAACTGAAATCTCAATATAACGACTTTGCTGTGACATCAATTTAAGGCTAAATAGTAAAATAGCAATTACAAATAAGTTCATTTTTGTGGTTTTCATTTTTCTATATTTTTATTATTAACACAATGTAAAAATAATATTTAGTTGTTAGAAATATGATAAAAAAATAAATTTTTTGTTTACTTAAATAAACTGAGGTTCAAATTCTATTGATAAGAAACTGGATTAATCAAGGAGCTCAAAACAACGAATGTTCAGATTGTAACACAACAGCGGTTACGTTTTCACAAACTATAGCTCCCATAATACAAAACAACTGTCAAGGTTGTCATAGTGGTACCGCGCCACAAGGAAATCTTAGTTTGACTAACTACTCCCAAATAAAAACTATTGCTGACAATGGAAAACTATTGGGTACTGTTAATCACATCAATGGATTTGTCCCAATGCCATACAACCAACCCCAATTATCTGATTGTAAAATAGATCAAATTACTTTTTGGGTTAATGCTGGAGCACTTAACAATTAAAAAAAAAGCCACTTCAAAAAGTGGCTTTTTTATGTGAAAAACTATTTGAAAAACTATTTGAAAGCAATTTCAGATAAAAATTCTCCTTCAGAACTGATGTAAAATAATGTTGACTCTTTACCTTGAAGTCCATTTTCCTTATAACAAGCAATCAATATTTTACCGTCCTCGAGAATATTAATACTTTTAGGATTATAAACTGTTCCAGCTACACACTCAATAGAAAACTCCCATTGTAAAACATTTGAAACAGAATATTTTTCTAAAGACAGTATCTTTTGATTCTGAATATGCTTACAACTCAAAATATATTGATTATGTTGCTTGTCTGATTTTTGATCAATAACGGTTTGATTTTCAGAAAATGAATCGGTGAAATAAAAAGATTGAGTAAAATTCCCTATAGGGTCATAAACACTCAATTCAAGCGAGTCAAATAAATTTTCATTATCGATATTGGCAACTTGATACTTTACATCAGGAGGCGTATCCTCCGATTGAAAAGAATAAGTGTTAATTTCTGAACTCTTGTTGGTAACAGTCCAAAAAAGTGAATTTTGCGCTAGAAAGGGTTGGGTAAATAACAAATACATTAGCACGAGTACTTGATATTTCATTGTTTTTAATTTTACATATTAAAATCTGACGATCTAAAATATGATATTTATCAGGTTTCAAAAATAAAGCAATTTTTGTTACTGACAAATATTTTTACAAACTTTATTTAAATGTTATCAACAATTTGTAAACAATTTTTCAGGAGTGTTCTATTCCTTCAGGTTCAATGTGTATGAGTACCTGTGCAATTTCGGGTAATCGAGATTGTATTGTATCCTTTAATCTATGTGATATCTCATGTCCATCTCTAACACTGATTTCTCCCTGTACAATGGCGTGTAAATCAACATAATATTTCATACCAGCTTTCCTGACATAACATTTTTCGGTATTTATAACTCCTTCAACCGATTTTGAAATTTCTCTAATTTGATTTATTAAATCATCATGTACATGTTCATCCATGATTTCACCCAAAGCCGGTCTAAAAATTAGAAAACTATTGTATAATATAAATCCAGCTGCAAACAAAGCAGCCCAATCATCAGCAGATTCATATCCTTTTCCCATAATCAAAGCAATAGAGATACCTATAAATGCTGCAATCGAGGTTATGGCATCACTTCTATGATGCCAAGCATCTGCTTTCAATGATGAACTTTTAGTTTTTATACTTTTAGCCATTACAACTCTAAATGAAACTTCTTTCCAAATGATGATCAGCCCCAAAACGATTAAAGTAAACCGCTTAGGTAATTCATGTGGCGTTTGAATATTTTGAATACTTTCATATGCTATTACGGTTGCCGATATCACCAAAAATGCGACAACTAAAAAAGTTACCAATGGTTCTATTCTGCCATGTCCATAGGGATGGTTTTCATCAGCCGGTTTATTAGCGTATTTAATACCCAAAAACACCAAAAAAGACGAAAATATATCAGTAGTAGATTCTATGGCATCGGCTATCAATGCATAGGAATTCCCAAAATAGCCGGCTATCCATTTTGTAATGGCCAATAATGTATTGCCAATCATGCTGAAATAGGTGGTTTTGATAGCGGTTTGTTCTAATGACATTGTATATAAAGATTATATATATATTATAGATCCAAATCTAAAAGTTTCCTAAAATCAGCCAATAAAGGATTGATTTCCAATAATTTTTCATACTTCTCTTGTGGTGTGTAAACAAAACTCTTCTCATCTGTTTCATTGTATTTCAAATCAAATACAATGCTGTAATTCTGTAATTTACCTCTTAAATAATTGAGTATCGGACTTTGATTTTTGCGAACTTCTTCCATCATCATTGCATTGGGGTAGGTGAGGATCACAGTGTTTTCTTCAACGATCGGTTCCGTTGAATTTAATATAGCCGATAACATCTTTTCACCTTGTTTGGTCAAAATTTCGATGTATTTTTTCCAATATACATAAAAATCAGCATTTGAAAAAGGATTTTGAGGTAAATCTACTTCAATACTAGGTTTGATTTCCGATTGCGTTTCTTCTTTTTTGCCGGCTGCACTCAAACTCAAAGCCGATGTACGTCGTCTTTCCCCAGATTGAATATTTAAGGTGGTTGGAATCTTATCTGTTGAAGATTCGATTTGTTGAGCAGTAGAAGTTATAGATTGCTTCGAAATTTCTGATTTTGGGGATTCTTGAATTTCCGCAATTTGGTGAGATGTAAGTGGTTTTTCTACAACTTTACTAATGAAAACTGAGGCTGGAATTATGAATTTAGGTTTTTTTTTTCACCCAAATTTTGGGTTATGGATGCCAGTTGCATCAAAGTCAGTTCAACCAACAAGCGTTGATTTTTACTTACTTTGTAATTGAGATCGCAATCATTGGCCAATTTGATAGCTTCCAATAAAAAAACCAACGATGCATTTTTGGATTGTTCCAAATATTTTTTCTTTGCGGCATCTCCAACTTCTAGCAAAGCTACTGTAGCTGCATCTTTGGCAACCATCAAATCTCTAAAATGACTGGCCAATCCCATGATATAATGATGTGCATCAAATCCTTTACTCAATACTTCATTAAACAAAACCAATACCCCGGGAATATCGTTTTGAATCAATAAATCGGTTGTAGCAAAATACGTATCGTAATCCAATACGTTTAAATTTTCTGTGACCGCTTGTCGGGTTAATTCACTTCCAGAAAAACTGACCACACGGTCAAATATGGAAAGTGCATCTCGCAAAGCACCATCTGCTTTTTGGGCAATGATATGCAAGGCATCATCATCGGCTACAATGTTTTCACGCTTGGCAATGACATGTAAATAGTCTTTCATGTCCTTGACCGTAATGCGTTTGAAGTCAAATATTTGACAACGAGATAAAATCGTAGGTATAATTTTATGCTTTTCTGTCGTTGCCAAAATGAAAATGGCATGAGCAGGCGGTTCTTCCAAGGTTTTCAAAAACGCATTGAAAGCTGAAGCACTCAGCATGTGCACCTCATCAATAATGTAAACTTTATATTTACCAACTTGAGGAGGTATTCTCACTTGCTCGGTTAAACTGCGAATATCATCAACTGAATTGTTGGAAGCTGCATCCAATTCAAAAACATTGAATGCAAAATCTTCATCAGGATCTACATTTCCCTGACTGATTTGATTGATTTTCTTGGCTAAAATTCGTGCACAAGTCGTTTTGCCAACTCCTCTTGGTCCTGTAAATAAAAGTGCTTGCGCCAAATGGTTATGGGCAATGGCATTATCAAGTGTATGGGTAATAGCTTGTTGGCCTACCACATCTTCAAAAGATTGGGGTCGGTATTTACGAGCCGATACTACAAAATGTTCCATAACTTGATGGTTGAGATAACTTAATTTTTATCTCTAAAATTAGATGGCTAATTAAATCAAAAAATATATTTTGACAATTGATTTATCCAAATAGATATTAACAATTGTTGTCAAATTTGTCTTTTATGGTCACCATGTCAAACAAATCTAAAAATTCAAATGGGCTTTGTGAATCAAACTGTCATAGCCCAATGAATATACGTAAAGTGCTGCCGGAATAAAATGATATTTTACTTTATTACTGACTTTACTTCCCGATTTATCAATGGTTGTAATTATAGCATCTTCCAATTTATTGGTTTCACAATAAGCAAACATTGATTTTAAATCGAAAAAAGAATCAAAAAATCGATTACTCCATTGAATTTTAAGGGCCCATTGATAATCTCTATCTATAGGAGATTTACCAATCATTTCTACATTACCCTGCATCCTTCCATTGATCCAACCCGCATAATAGATGTTTTGTTCCCCTTTCAAAACCCATTGCGAGAAAATAGCTGTTTCTAACAATTGATTCATAATAGGATCTGTAGCTGATATAGGAGATAATATAACACTTCGTAAGGTTGGATTAGTCAGATGTATTTTCATGTAATTAGCTCTTTCATAAGGTTTTCCATTTAAATCAACACGATGGATTATTTGTATCATAAAAATACTTTCCAAATACTTGAGGTATTTTTTAATGGTGTTTTTTTCAATTTGATCCAATTGTTGGGAAAGTTGTTCTAATGAAAATTCGCTACCTGTATTTAAGGCAATTTGATACAAAAGTGCATATAAATCATTCAGATTTTGTACGCCATTCAAAGAGGTTAACGGACTTTGTATGACTTTGTTTAATAGGTCTGATTTGAGAAACTGAGGTAAAGAAATTTGTGCTTTTTTGTTCCAAAGTAGTTCAGGATAAGCACCATAGTTTAAATACTTGATAAAATGCTCGTTAAATAAATTAATGTTGGTACTCTGAAAGAAGCTAGTAATATTCCCTTTCCACTCCATCTCCGTTGGGATAACCAAATGTTGCAAATTTTGTAAATGTATGTATTCATAAAAGGTCAATGCCGGAATCCAAACCGTGCTAAATCTACCAAAACCTGATTCATTCAAATGCTGACTTAAATTGGCTGATGCAACCGCAACAAACTTACTTCCTGAATAAGAGTCCACAAGTGATTCCAATTGATGTTCCCAATCTTTTTGATATTCGATAGAATCAAAAATAACATACCATCCATTGGAATCTTTCTGACCGGTTCCATCTTTACAAATATCAAATAATTCCCTCAATTTGAACTTCCTAAACATCGGATTTTCAAATGAAACATAGGCAATTTGATGTGGAGAAACCCCTTTTTTCAACAAACTATCAATAGCTTGATGTACCATAACAGTTTTTCCGACTCTTTTTTGCCCCATCAATACCGCAGCACGTCGCGTTACAATATCTCTTATTAATGGAAATAACAAATCATAATATTGGCGTTTGGGTAAAAATGCATATTCTTCATCCACCTGACCGGTAGCCCACCAAGAATTTTCCTGGCGAAGTCTTTCTAAAACATGTTCGGAAGTAATAGATTGTAACATAATAGGGTTTAATTTGTTGGATTTGATGATTCAAAGTTAAATAAATAATCTTATATCTACGTCAAAAGATTGAATTATTTTGCGAGTTTAATCTAAAAAAATATTTATTAACAATTGTTGATAACTGGGAAATAACATTTTTTTAATACTTAAAATCCGCAAGGATTTTTATTAGTGTTTATAAATCAACATATTATAGTTAAATTTTTATAAACATAAATTTTTCATAAATTAGTGTCCTGATAGATATCGGGATCGTGGCTTTTAATTGTAAACTAGCGGATTTTAGGTAATACTAAATTAATAAAAAAAAACCATGATTTGTTATAAATCATGGTTTCATCAATAATAAAATAAATATTTTCCAACTAAGTAAATTACTTATTTGCTTGCATCCGCTTTTCTCGGTCTTCTTTTCGAGTTGAGATAGATTTTAAATTTTCTTTTTCACTATAATTCAATTTGATTTTACCCAAACGCGACATATAATCATCCACTTTTTCAAAATCATTCAAATACAAGGAGGCTTCCAAAACATTAAACATAAGTGCTATACTGATGTTTTCATCTATTCTAGCTTTCTTATCCTCCATATTGGATTCTTTTAAAATAGTTTCCCAAAGATCAATAGCATCAAATAATTCCGAATTTCGGTCTCCGTTTTTGAAATTTTTATATCCTAAAATAGCCATTTCTTTGGCTTCATCTACATCATTATACAATTGTTCTTTGTTTTTAACATATCTTATCATCTCAGATGTCGTAATATTGGAAAACCCATAAAGGTTGTTGATATACCTATTCACTTCCAACATTACATCTTCAACCGACTTTTTTTCCAAATTAAATTTGTTGGGATATTCTGTAGTTTTCAATTCAACAAACTTGGCAGATGGTTCAAAAATTTTGTTGTACAATTCTCTACCATTATAATATAGCGTAAGTGTCACCGGTCTTTTGTAAGAGGTTATATAATAATAGGTTCTTTTAATCTGTGTTTTCTTTGTATTGGTGTCATAATAGGATTGTTCTTCCACTTTTTGTTGGGGATCCATATACTCAAAGGGATGAACGGTAACCGAACCGGTCAAAACAAATTTGTCATTTTTATCACCAACGTTAAATCCATTGAGTGTCAAATAGGTATTAGCCAATACAACAGGATCATAGGTAATAGATTGACTGACATTAGGTTCCACGTAATAAGGTTCATTGGGAATTCTGTATTCGGGACGTGGAGGAAGTTTGAGGGTTGGTTTTTGATCGGAAAGTGCCAATTTTTCCAATTTACTCATCTTGTTGAATTCTTCATTTTCAATTCTGAAATTTTCACGGGCTATTTCAACGTCTTTCTCATATTGAACCAATTCTTGTTGATATTTGATTTTATACTCTTCCACTTTTTGAGGATAATTTTTCAATTCCTCTTGATACTTTTGCTGTGCAAAATCTTTAATCTTATCATTGTTTTCGGGATAGGGTGTACTGGAAGTAAAATAATATCCTTTGAGTTCATTTCCAAGTGGTTCCATTGGAAATTGGGTGTCAACAAAAGTGATTTTTTCATCCAAAACTCTTTGTGCTTGCATGCCTACTACACTCAAGATCATGAATAAAGCCATTCCAAAATTTAGTTTTTTATACATTTTTATAATTTAGTTTATGGGTTTTAAAACGGGCAAATATAAGTTTTTACATTCAATATTATTGATCAACATTATTTTAAAAGAAATATCAATTTCGAGTGAATTTGGTTTCTAAAAAATCAACGACTTCTTCAAACTGTTTTTCGCTAATCTCAACTTTATCTATACAAAAGGATTGGTTTCTATTGGGTTCTTCCAAATCTATATAAAGACTCTGATCATCTACTCTAATTCCATAAAGATGTTGCCAATAAATTTTAATTTCAAGCCTAAAATCTTGATATAAAATATGTGAATCCCAAAATTCCCAAACGGATATGCTTTGATTATCAATGTGTTTTAGTGCTAATTTTTCTACAAATTCCTTGTATTTAACTTTATGTTTTTTTTGTAATCTGTCTCGTTTTAAAATAATAAATCAAAATTAAACTCCCTAAAATCGTCAAAAAGGTGTCCACAAAAAAGGTATCTTCCAGAGTTAAAAAGAAAATTCCAAGACTCAGATAGATCAATCCAGAAATCAAATTAGTTTTTTGTGCTTTAAAGAAATTTAGATGCAAAAAATCGTAAAGGCGAAGATTTTGCCTTATGAAAATCTCTTTATCAAAAGGAATTTCAAATTTAATTTTTAGTTCAGACATTTGGATATATATATTCTTATTTTGAATTAAAGATTTCAAAAAGTGTAATGTTATAAAAAAGCTCAAGTTAATTAAAACTTGAGCCTTTAAGATCTATTACAATTGCAATTGAACGATACCAAGTTCAATATGCAACATTTTATAATTTACCCACATTTACTATGCCCACAACTCTTACATTTCAAGCAACCTTCTTCATAAATCAACCCTTCTGGATCACCACATTCGGGACATTTTTTATCTACGGCTTCTGTTCCATCGGGAATAAATCTTTTCAAAGCTCGTGAAACGCCGTTTTTCCAAGTGTTGATATTCTCATCAAACAAATTGAGGTTATTGACCAAATCTACCACATAATGTAACGGCATGCCATGACGTAAAACGCCGGAAATCAATTTGGCATAATTCCAAAACTCTTTGTTGAATGATCGGGACAATCCTTCAATGGTCACTTTATAACCGTCACTGTCCATGTATTGGAAGTCGTATCGAGCAGCTCCGTCTTCTTCTCTATGCTTGATTACAAATCCCTTTTCAACCCAATCGGGTAGGTTGAAGGCATCCTTGGCTTTTCCGGTGAATATTTCGTAAGGTTTGTTATCTAATAATCCCACTACAGCCAACCATTTTTCAGATTCATTGTAAAAACGTACCACTTGGGCATCCAATTTAGTAGGTCTTTTGCCTCTAAAAGTTTCTGAGTTGTCACCTGTTGTACCTTTCTTTTGTTCGTCGGTGGAAACCAAAATCCCACTTCGAGAACCATCTCTGTAAACGGTAATTCCTTTTAATCCTTGCTTCCAAGACTCAATATAAATATTACTCACCAAATCTTCCGTAGCATCCGATTTCAAATTGATCGTCGAACTGATAGAGTGGGTAGTGTATTTTTGAACTAATGATTGCAATTCAATGCGTTTGCTCCAATCTATTTCGGGAGCTGTAGCACCCCAATATGGACTTTCACTGATGTCGGTTTTGCCGGTTACTTCCTTCCAAACTTTCAATTTTTCGTGGTAAACGGTAAATTCTTCAAAAGCATCACCCAATTCGTCTGTAAAATCAACCTTGATGTTCTCATCATTGGGATTGACTTTTCTGCGTCGGGTATACGACAAAAGGAAAACAGGTTCGATGCCGGAAGAAACTTGAGCCAACATACTCAAACTTCCGGTTGGAGCTACCGTACTGATGGAAATATTTCTACGTCCATTATTCATCATACGCTCGTATAAATCGGGAAAATCAACTTTCATCATTTGAATGAACTCTGATTTTTCTTCGATATTGCGATTGAAAACTTCAAATTGTCCACGCGTAATAGCCATATCTACACTAGAATCAAACTCACCTCTCAGTTTGGTGCGCATGATTTCATCCGTCATGTGTAAAGCTTCATCTGTGTCAAATTTGATATTCAAAGCTGCCAAGGCATCACCCATAGCAGTGAATCCCAATCCGGTTCTACGTCCTTTGATTCCGGTATCTCTCAATAATTCCCAAGTGCTTTTTTCAGTATATTTGATACTGTCCATTTCGGGATCATTCTCGATTTTGGTCAATATTTTATCAATAGCTTCCAATTCCAAATCTACCAAATCATCCATCAAACGTTGGGTTTCATAAACCGTTTCGTAAAACTTCTCAAAATTGAATGTGGCATTTTCTGAAAATGGGTTTTCAACAAATGTGTAAAGATTAACGGCAATTAATCTGCAGGAATCACCACCTTGCATGGCAATTTCCGAACATGGATTGGTAGATACGTTTTTAAAACCCGGATATATAGATGAAGTAGAGTAATGATGTTGCCGATCCCAAAATATAATTCCGGGTTCGGCAGTATTGTGTGCACTTTTGATGATGAGATTCCAAATGTCTTTGGCTTTGACGACCTTCTTAACTTTGGGTTTAGAACTGTCTATAGGCCAACGCAATGTATAATCGGAATCCGTAACGACAGCTTGCATAAACTCATCCGAAATTCTTACGGAAATATTGGCACCGGTAACTTTAGATAAATCTTGTTTAACACTGATGAATTCTTCAATATCGGGATGGGCAATATCCATGGTCAACATAAGTGCACCTCTACGTCCGTTTTGTGCCACTTCACGCGTTGTATTGGAAAAACGATGCATAAATGAAACCGCTCCGGTTGTACTGCCGGCAGCATTGGAAACACCGGCATCACGCGGACGCAATTTGGAAAGATCAGTACCTACACCACATCTTCTTTTAAAGAGTTGAGCCATTTGTTGATCGGTATGAAATATTCCACCATAAGAATCTTCAACAGCGGGTACGACGATACAATTGGATAGAGATGCAATAACTTCGTTGTTTCCAAGACCATACATCACACTACCTTGAGGTATGACTTGTCCGAATTCTTTGAATAATTCATATACTTTTTCTTCACTCAATAAATGGCGTTGTTTACCATAGGAAGATAAGTTTTCAAAGCTTTGTTCAGCGTTTTGAGAATCATATTTGCGTTCAATTCTAGCAAATTCACGTGCCATACGACGGTGCATATCATCGGGAGAAAGTTCAAGGTAGGCACCTGATTTGGTACGCAAAGCATACTTTTTAATCCAAGTAGTTGCGGCCAATTCATCTCCTTTAAAATAAGTAATGGAAGCTTCTAAAACCTCTTTATATGTGTATGTTCTCTGAACCTTTTCGGCTACAATATTTTCCAACATGGTAGTATTTTTTTTATTATAATAATTAGGTTGCTTATAAAAGGAGGCTAAGATTTTGTAAAATTAAACGACCTTTCTAATAATTGTTCAGGGTATTTTAAGAAGTAATTAACAAAATGCTGTTAATAAGTTTTTTTGTGAATAAATTGTAATTTAATTCATAAATAATTTATGTAATTAATATTTATATATGTATGATATATAATGTTTTATATTATTTAATTTAAACTTTATATTTAATGCTAATTTTCCATTTTAATATAATATTATAACCATAAAAATGTTCATAAATGGTATATTTTTTTATCTTTGAACTTTATAATTTACAAATTTTTATTATGAGTCAATTACAAGGAAAAAACGTAATCGTAACAGGTGCTACTCGTGGTATCGGAAGAGGTATCGCTTTAAAAATGGCAGCCGAAGGAGCTCATGTTGCCTTTACTTATAGCGCCTCAAATGAAGCTGCTGTTTTGTTGGAAAACGAACTGAAAAATTTAGGGGTTAAAGCCAAAGGTTATCAATCGGATGCTGCCGATTTTAATGCTGCTCAAGAAATGGTTGCCGAAGTGATTAAAGAATTTGGTTCAGTAGATGTTCTTATCAATAATGCTGGTATTACCAAAGATAATTTGTTGATGCGGATGAGTGAAGAGGATTATGATAAGGTCATTCAAGTCAATTTGAAATCAGTTTTCAACATGACCAAGGCGGTAATCAAACCCATGATGTCTCAACGCAAAGGAAGCATCATCAATATGAGTTCGGTAGTGGGTGTCAAAGGAAATGCAGGTCAAGCCAATTATGCAGCTTCCAAAGCCGGAATTATTGGCTTTACTAAATCGGTAGCACTTGAATTGGGTTCTAGGAATATTCGTTGCAATGCCATTGCTCCGGGATTTATTGAAACAGAAATGACGGCTGTTTTGGATGAAAATACGGTTAACGAATGGCGTAAATCCATTCCCTTGAAAAGAGGCGGAACACCGGAAGATGTAGCCAATGCTTGTGTTTTCTTAGCTTCAGATAACAGTGCTTACATTACCGGTCAAACCTTGAATGTGGATGGCGGCATGCTTACTTAATAATTATAAATAAATTTCAAATGATGTTATACGTTAGTACTGAATCAATTGCAGGTAAAGAAATATCCGAATCTATTGGAATTGTTCGGGGAAGCACGGTTAGAGCGCGAAATATAGGTAGAGACATTTTTGCCGGTTTGAAAAATATTATTGGAGGTGAAATTTCTGAATATACTAAACTATTAGCCGATTCTAGAGAAGAAGCCTTGGAAAGAATGCTAAAAGATGCTCAAAGATTGGGAGCTGATGCTGTTGTAGGTGTGCGTTTTTCAACTTCTCAAATCATGCAAGGAGCAGCAGAAATAATGGCTTACGGAACGGCTGTAAAACTGAAGTAATGCGTTATATTGTATTGATTTTACCTTTTTTATTCTATGGTTTTATCTTTATAGCTTTGATTTATTTGATTGTAAAAAGAATTAAAGATAAAAATCAGGAAGATTTTGAGAAAAGAGATAATTAATGAGAGCCGTTTATAAAGTATGAAGTTTATAAAGTATAAAGTTTATAAAGCTAAAAGCTTAAACGGCTGATATTTAATGCTTTAGATAAAATTCGTCAAATTTAATAAATGACTAATATTCAAGACTTTAAATTTATTAACTTTCAACTTTATAACTTTTTATACTGGACTCATTAATTGAATTGTCTTTTATTTTCTTTATAAACTATTAACTCTAAATAATTTGATTGTCAATTTCATTTATTTGCTCATCTCTATTCTCCTTGCATTTGCGGTTGCAATTTGGTTGTATTATGCTCAAAAGAAAAAATTTCACTCAATCTCAAAGGTGCTTTTTTTACTGAGATTTATTTCAGTATTAGCCCTTTTGTTAGTATTATTTAATCCTAAGTGGAAACGACAAGTTCTAACGAATCACAAGCCACAATTGACTGTATTAGCTGACAACTCCTTGTCAATAAAGTCTTTGGGTTTTGATAAAAAACTGGTAGAAATCATTGCGAAAATTAAATCAGATCAAAACTTATCAGAAAAGTTTGAGGTTCAATTTCTCACATTTGGTAGTGAAGTTAAAGTAGGGGATTCATTGCGTTTTGATGAAATGGAATCAAACTTTTCAACGATCCTTTCACAAGTTAATGATATTGGAAACTCATTTGAAAAACATCCCGTTTTACTCTTGACAGATGGTAACCAAACTCAAGGATCCGATTACAGTTATTTTAAAAGCAAAAATCCGATTTATCCGGTTGTTTTGGGAGATACCACAAAGTATTCGGATCTTTCTATATCTCAACTCAATGCAAACGTCTATACTTTTTTAGAAAATGAATTTCCGGTTGAAATTTTAGTTAATTATGCAGGTCGAGGAAATGCGGTCTCTCAACTAACAATTTTTAAAAATAATCAAAAAGTTTTTCAAAAAACACTTCAACTGGATCATCAAAATAACACCGAAAATGTTACCTTTTTTTTAAAGGCGGAAGAAGTGGGTAGTCATTATTATACAGCTCAATTAAGCGCTCTTAATGGTGAAAAAAACACCCATAATAATCGCAAAGATTTTTGGGTGGAAGTTGTCGATCAACAAGCCAAAGTTTTAATTTTGAGTAGTCATTATCATCCTGATTTGGGAGCAATCAAACAAAGTATTGAAAGTAATAAGCAAAGAAAAGTTACTTTGAGTATAGGTGGAATCAAAGATTTAAAATTAACAGATTTTCAATTAGTTATATTGTATCAACCCACTTCTGAAATGGGCTCGATTTTAAAGGATTTGTTGGTAGCAAAAAAGAATGTGTTTTTTATTACGGGTACCAAAACCGATTGGGATTACCTCAATAAAAATCAAACTTATTTTTCCAAAAAAACAACCCAACTCAAAGAACAATACAGAGGTGTTTACAATGTGAATTATCCTAACTTTTCCCTTCAAGATTTTGCCATCGAAAATCTGCCACCTTTGCAGGATTTATTTGGCGAAATTGAAATGAAAACGCAACATGAAGATATCTTATTTCAAAAAGTTGGAAATACCCAATTGGAAACTCCTTTACTATCTACTTTTCAGGTAAATCAAAATAAATATGCCGTTTTATTTGGAGAAGGTTTGTGGCAATGGAAGATGAAAAGCAAATTGGACAAACAAAGTTTTGAACCCTTTGATCAATTTATCAATGCAATTGTTCAATATTGCGGTGAGGATACTCAAACAAATCCTATTAAATTGGATTTTGATAAATTATTATACAGCAATCAAAATCAATGGATTAAAGCACAATATTTTGATCAAAATTTCCAATTGGATACCCGAGCACAACTTCTGATAACATTAACAGATTTACAAACCCAAAAATCTCAAAAACTGCCAATGGTACTCAATACCAAATCATACGAAGCAGTTTTTAAAAATTTAAAACCTGGTAATTATGCTTTCAAAGTTAATGTTGAAGGTAAAAATATCACCCAATCTGGAAACTTTAAGGTGTTGGATTACAGTGCAGAAGAGCAGTTTACATCTGCTCAATATGATAAACTGAATATTTTAGCACAAAATTCTGATGGAACTGTTGTATTGGCCAATCAAGTTGATTTAATGTTAAAGCAATTGTACGAAAATCCAAATTTTAAAAACATTCAAAAAAATACGGTTAAAACGACACCTTTAATTGATTGGAAATGGTTGTTAGCCATAATTATTGTATCTTTGTCAACGGAATGGTTTATTAGAAAATATCGAGGATTGGTCTGATTATGACATAGATATTTTTAAGATTATTGATGAATGTCAAAATTATTTACGAAAAATGTAATTTTTTTGAATTTGAATTACATCATAATTTGTAAGTTTTTAATTCCATTACAAAAAACAAATTTCACTTTAAAAATAATTTGTTTTCTGCTTAATTTAATATAAACAACTTTAAAATCA
>Ga0209573_1003118_pt1 | contig 19166 bp, 13 predicted proteins | sample TNRBio252014_DNA_FD_185870 | JGI IMG/M metagenome (GOLD analysis project Ga0209573, IMG submission 185870) | Wastewater treatment Type I Accumulibacter community from EBPR Bioreactor in Madison, WI, USA - TNR Reactor_6/25/2014_ DNA (SPAdes)... | ecosystem: Engineered > Bioreactor > EBPR >...
CCTGCGCCTACGCTGCTGCCGGACGAGAGCGGGCACTCAAGCCTGTTTCGTCTGGTGTCATGAATTATGGCGCAACGACCGAGATTAGGAAAAACGCTCCGGTGTCATTTTCTTATGGCGCAACACGAATCCACCATCAATGCGCCACCCGAAACCCTATCAAAGCCACAACATCGCGCGATTCCGCCATCAATGGGTGCATTCGCAACCAATGCGCTAAGCGGGAAACTCCCCGTGGATCCTGACAAACCAACAACGCTCTCGACCCTCACAACCACCGCATCCGCCGGAAGAGCCAGAACATCCCGGCGGCACAGAGCAGGAAGACGATCCAGATCGTGGGATAGGCCCAGCGATGCTGCAGCTCGGGCATGTGCTCGAAATTCATCCCGTAGATGCCGGCGATGAAGGTGAGAGGGAGGAAGATCGTGGAGAAACAGGTGAGGACTTTCATCACCTCGTTCATCCGATGGCTTGCGGAGGAAAGGTAGAACTCGCGCAGGCTGTTGCTGCCTTCGCGGAGGTATTCGGTGGTCTCGATGGCCTGGATGGCGTGGTCGTTCAGGTCGATGTAGTAGGGGCGCGAGGCCGGGGTGAGAAGGGTCTCGTTTTCCCGGAGGAGGCTTATCGCGATTTCGCGGATGGGCCGGATCGAGCGGAAGATACGGTTGATTTCGCGCTTCAGGGCGTAGATTTCGCCGGCGTGCACGGAGCGGTCGTCGAGCTGGAGCTTTTCATCGATGGCGACCACGGAGTCGTCGAGGTGGTCGATGACGGAGAGGTAGTTGTCGACGATGGCATCGAGAAGGGCCCACGCGAGGTAGTCGGCACCGTGGCGGCGGATGCGACCGCCGACATTGCTACGAATGCGGTCGATCACCGGATCGAAAACGGTGGTGGGGGTTTCGCAGAAAGTGAGCACGAGATTCCCCGGGAGGAGAAGAAGTGAGAAATGTTGCACTTCGCAGATGCCGTCTTTCTCGACATCGGTGACGATGCGGGTGACGATGAAGATCTCGGATTCGTGGTTCTCGATCTTGGATCGGCTCCCGGTGTGGAGGATGTCCTCGAGGACGAGCGTGGAGATGCCGAAGGCGCGTCCGACTTTGGCGATTTCGTCAACTTCGTGCAGTCCGGTGAGGTGGAGCCAGGTGACGTGATCACTGCTGCCAACGAGTCCGGCTTCGGGGACGGAGTCGAGGGTCTTGAAATCCTGGAAAGTGTCGTTGTAGGCGATCAACCGCAGATGGGCGGACTCGACGCGCTTCTCACCGCGATGGACCAGCGAGCCGGGCGACTGGGCGAGGGGACGGCGACGCCGGCGCACGGGAACGGAAAGGGGACGGACGGGGCGGGGAGATTCGGAGCTCATCGAGGGCATCATAGCCGGAGGATGGCGGAAGTCAGTCGCTACCTGAGGAGGGGCCGAAAAATCCCGCGAGGGCGGCATTTTCAGGTTGAAGGAGCGGCGCTCCCCCGGTTGCATGGGGGATGAAGTCACCCCTCCCTCTCCGCATCGTCGGCACCGGCCTCGCCGTGCCCGGGGCGGAGCTGTCGGCGGCGGAGCTCGATGCCCGTCTCGGGCTCGCTCCGGGGGAGAGCGAGCGGATTACGGGAGTCGCGAAACGTCACACGGCGACGGACGAGACGGCCTCGCAGCTCGGTGCGGTGGCGGTGCGGGCGGCGCTCGCCGATGCCGGGATGGCGTGGGAGGAGGTCGATGCCCTGATCTGCGCCTCGGCGACGATGGACCAAGCCCTGCCCTACAATGCGGCGATGATCCTCGCGGAACTGCCCGAGGCCCTGACCCACCGCGTCGCCGCGCTCGACGTGGGGGCGAGCTGCCTTTCCTTTCTCCAAGCTCTCGACCTCGCCTCCTGCGCCCTCGCCGCGGGTCGCTACGGCACGATCGTGATCGTTTCATCGGACATCTCGACCTACACGACGGACTACCGTGATCTGAGGTCGAACGGGATTTTTGGCGACGGTGCGGCCGCTGCGGTGGTGCGGCGGACGCGGGAGGGTGAAGGGTCGTCGGTGCTGGCCTCGCACAGCGTGACCTTGCCGGAGGGCATCGAATACTGCCGAATCCGTTCGGGAGGATCGAGGTTTCACCGGCGCGGTTTTCCGGAACATGGCGAGGCCCTGTTTGAAATGAACGGCCGTCCGCTTTTCGCGCTGGTGGCACGCGAGCTGCCGGGTTTTGTCGAAGGGCTTCTCGCCTCGGCCGGAATGACGAAAGCGGAGATCGACCTGCTCGTGCCGCATCAGGCCAGCCGTCAGGCGCTCGATCATGTCGCGAGGATGCTGGGTTTTGACGACGGACGGATGGTGGATGTCTTCTCCGAGTATGGCAATCAGGTCGCCGCCTCGCTGCCGACGGCGCTGCATCACGCGATTCACCGCCATGGATTGGAGAGGGGAGGCAAGGTGCTCTTGTTAGGATCGGGGGCGGGGGTGACGATTGGGGGGATCGTGTTGGTTTATTGAGCGGTGAGAGGGGAGCATGAGGTTCACCACAGCGGGCACGGAAGGTGAATGCCTAAGGAACGAGGGTCCGCTCCTTTCCATCTTCCGGGCACACCGACCTTTTACTTTTTACTTTTTACCTTTTACTGGGGCACGATGCGCGCCCCTCCCACTCCTCAGGTGAAGTTCGACCTCCTCAAGGTCGGGCATTGTGGCCATCCGGAGTGCGTGGCGATGCGGGGCGGGGGATGGGGATCGATCGAGTTTCCTTCTTTGGTCGGGCTGATCGAACATCCTCGCGAGGGCCTGATCCTCTACGACACGGGATATGCACGCCATTTCTTCGAGGCGACGCGGCGGCCTCCGGAGTGCCTCTATCGGATGTTCACGCCGGTGCGATTGCCGCCGGAGGAGGAATTGCTCGGTCAACTCGGGTCGCGTGGGATCGCTCCATCGGACATCGGCATGATCGTGATTTCGCATTTCCACGCCGATCACGTCGCGGGACTGCGCGACTTCCCGAAGGCGCGTTTCTTCGCGACGCGGACGGAATGGGCCGCAAACGAAAAACGCGGCCGGCTCGGGCGTTTGCGGCGGGCCTATCTGCGCAATCTCCTGCCGGAGGATTTTGCAGTACGCACCTCGTGGGTGGAGGACGGAGCGACTGTCGCCTCTCCTTGGGCGGGCTTTCGGAAGGGATACGATCTTATTGGCGACGGCAGTCTTATCGGGATCGACCTGCCGGGTCACACCGCTTCGCAGCTCGGTCTCGCGTTTCGCACCGAGGCCTTCGGCGAGGTCTTTCTCGTGGGGGATGCCTGTTGGAAGATCGAGGGGCTCGAACAAAACCGCCCGCCGGCGCGCCTCGCCTATTCGCTTTTCGCCGATGGCACCGACTATGACGCGACCTTTGCGGCCTTGCGCGATCTGGCGATCTCGCAAACGGGGCCGTTGCTGATTCCCTCGCACTGCGCCACGACCTGGGCGAAACTCGGCGGCACGCGTCACATCGACCATGCTTGACCGACTCCTCATCCTCTGGCACTTCGCGGCGACGCGCTGGCTCCCGGCTCCCGGACCGCGCGCCCGCGAACGCCGCCTGCGCCGCTTTCTCGCGAAGGTCCGCCGCGAGTCGCCCTTCTACCGGGGGCTCGAGGGCGATTGGCCGATCCTGACAAAATGCGAATTCCTCGATCATTTCGGAGAGTTAAACCGACATCGTTTTTCCCTCGAGGAAGCCACCGCGGCAGCCCTGCGCGCCGAGCGCGAACGCGACTTCCGGCCCGAGTTGCCGGGAGGAGTGACGGTGGGCCTCTCTTCGGGCACCTCGGGGACGCGACACGTCTTTCTTGTCGGCCGCTCGGAGCGCTGCCGTTGGGCGGGACAAATGCTCGCCCGCACCCTTGCACCGGAGTCGCTCCGGCAAATCCTGAATCCCTTCGCGCCGCCGCTCCGGCTCTCCTTCTTTCTCCGCGCGAGCAGCAATCTCTACACGACCCTGGCGAGCCGGCGTGTCGCCTTCGACTACTACGATCTGACACGTCCTTTCGCCGATCTGATGCGCGAACTTGCCGCGGCCCCACCCGATGTCCTGATCGCTCCGGCGACGGTGCTGGCGGAAATTGCGCGGGCGCGTCCGGCGATTTCACCCCGGCAGATTCTTTCAGTGGCCGAGGTTCTCGACACACGCGACCGCGCTCTCGTCGAGGCGGCTTTTGGCGTGCCCGTCGCGGAGATCTACCAAGCGACGGAGGGATTTCTCGGATGCTCCTGTCCGGCCGGCCGCATCCACCTCAACGAGGAAACGCTGCGGATCGAGCCGCTCTGGATCGATGAAACCTACGAGCGTTTTCATCCGGTGATCACGGATTTCTCACGGACGACGCAGTGGTTCGTGCGTCACCGGCTCAACGACGTGCTCCGCCTCGATCCGACGCCTTGTCCCTGTGGCCGGAAGACGACGAGTCTTCTCGCGATCGAGGGGCGGGCCGAGGAGGTCCTCTGGCTGCCTGATGGAAAGGGAGGTCTCGCCACGGTCTTTCCCGACACGGTGCGTCAGGCGATCTACTCGCTTGCGGTCACGCCCGACCGCTACCGCATCGAGCAACACGGCCTGCGCTGGGAGGTGCGAATGTCAGGGGGCGACGCGACCGAGATCCGCGCGTCGCTCGAACGGCTCGTCGATGGGCTCGCCCTGACAAAACCCGAAATCGTCTTTCTCCCCTGGACCGAGCAACCCGCGGCTGAGAAACAGAAGCGCATCCGCTGCCTCGCAAAGCCGGAATGAAGACGAAGATCCTCATCACCGGCGCTTCGGGCTTCGTGGGCCGCTCCTTCTGTCGGCGCCACGCCGCGAAGGAGGACTTCGAGATCCGCGGACTCGGTCGTCGACCGATGGATCTGCCCGGCTACGTGCAGGCCGATCTGACGAGTCCGCTCGAACTCGACTGGACGCCCGATGTCGTCATTCACGCGGCGGCGCGATCCTCGCCCTGGGGAACGCTCGCGGCATTCCGGAATCAGAATGTCCTCGCGACCAAGCACGTCATCGAATTTTGCGAAACGCGTGGCGTGAGGAAGCTCGTTTTTGTCTCCTCGAGTTCGGTCTTTTACCGCGACGAGGATCAGCTCGATCTCACCGAGGAGTCGCCGATCGGTCCGACCTATGTGAATCATTACGCGAGAACCAAACACGAGGCGGAGCGGCTCGTGCGGGAGTATCAAGGCGATTGGTGTTTGGTCAGGCCGAGGGCGGTGTTTGGTCCCGGCGATACGGTGCTCTTTCCGCGCATCCTCCGGGCGGCGGCGGAGGGACGCATGATCTCGATCTCGCGTCCGGGGCCGCCGGCGATCGGCGATCTCATCTACATCGACACGCTTTCCGATTACCTGCTGCGGGCGGCGCTCGACCCGGCGGTGAAGGGCGATTTCAATCTCACGAATGCCGAGCCGGTTGCGATGGGAGATCTTCTCGCGGAGATTTTTTCCCGTCTCGATCTGCCCCGGGCCGACCGCACCGTGCCCTTGCGCAAGGCGATGCGGATCGCCGCGATAGCCGAGGGATTCTACCGGGTTTTCATTCCCTGGCGCGAGCCTCCCATTACCCGTTATGGCGTCGGGGTGCTCGCCTTTTCGAAGACCTTCGATGTCGCCAAGACACTGCGGGTCCTGGGGCCGCCGAGCGTCCCTTTGCGCGAGGGCATTGATCGTTTCATCGCCTCGCAGCTCGCGCAGGGCGGGGGAATGTCATCTGGCGCGGGGGACAAAAGGGATTAGTTTGTCGCGATGGCAGAACCCGCCAAGCCGCCTCCTCTCTCACGCCGTGTCGCCCTTTTCGGCGGATCCTTCGATCCCGTGCATCGCGGGCACCTCGCGATGGCGACATTGGCTCGCGAAGTCGCGGGACTGGAGGAAGTGCTCTTCATGCCGGCGGCGGTATCGCCTTTCAAGAAAGTCACCGTGGCCACGGCAGGGCAGCGTCTCGAAATGATCGGGATCGCGCTCGCCGACGCGGCGATGGACTGGGCCGGGGCCTCCGACTTCGAGTTGAACCGACCCGCACCGAGTTATTCGTGGGAGACGGCGCAGCACTTCCGTGCGCTCGAGCCGGAAACGGAGTGGTGCTGGATCCTCGGCACCGATCAATGGGAGCAGATCGACCGATGGGCCGAGCCCGGGCGATTGCGTGAAGGACTCCATTTTCTAGTTTTCACCCGCGAGGGACAAGCCGTGCGCGAGCGTCCGGGATGGAGGCACACGCCGATCGCCTTTGCGCATCCCGCCTCGTCGACGGCGATCCGGGCCGACTTCGCCGGGCATCGTGATTGGCTCACGCCCGGGGTGGCGGCATACTGCGAGCAGGAAAGAATTTACGGAAACTTGTAAGAAGACGGGTCCGCCCGGCGACAATACCATTAGTCAAAACCATCATGAAAGCCATCCACCTCGATTCCTCGAATTTTGATTCCACCCTTGCCGCGACCGATCTGCCCGTGCTGGTCGATTTCCACGCCGAATGGTGCGGCCCCTGCAAAATGCTCGGACCCATCGTCGAGCAGATCGCGGTGGCGAAAGAAGGCGAAGCGGTCGTTGCCAAAGTCGACATCGACGCGGCACGCGACCTCGCGACCCGCTACCGCATCACCTCGGTGCCAACGGTCATCGTCTTCAAGGACGGCGAACCGGTCGTGGGAGCCCGGGGCGTGCAGACCAAGGCCGCGCTTGAGTCCATGATCGCCGAGGCCGCGGCCAAAACCGCCGCGTGACCGCTCCGGAAGAGACCCGTCCGGGCCTCTTCCGCCTACGCGAAGGCGTCACCGAATCGCGCTGAAAACGGGATCTTCGTGTGCGAAGGTCCCGTATCTACGTAAGTGATGATTCGTTCCTCCCTCTCCCTCGTTTTACTGGCACTCTCGTTCGCGGGAATGGTACCGGCGCAGGCCGATCAAAAGGCCTTTGACGCGCTCGAGCCCCTCCTCGCCGACCATTGTTACGAGTGTCACGGTGACGGGGCGAGCAAGGGCGACTTCGCGATGGATGATTACACCTCGATCGAGGCCCATCTCCAGGATTTCGATGTCTGGTTCGAGATCTGGAAAAACGTCCGCAGCAATCTGATGCCGCCGGCCGACAAGCCCCAGTTGAAGACCGAGGAAAAGGAAAAGATCCTCTCCTTCATCGAGTCGACCGTCTTCAAGATCGATCCAAAGAATCCCGATCCGGGTCGAGTCACGATCCGCCGCCTCAACCGCGAGGAATACCGCAACTCGGTGAAGGATCTGCTGAAATACGACTTCAACGTCGCCGACATCCTCCCCGCCGACGACACGGGCTACGGCTTTGACACGATCGGCGACGTTCTCAGCATTTCGCCGTTGCTGATGGAAAAATACCTCGAGGCCGCCGATCTCATCGTCGAGAATGCGGTGCCGACCAACGGTCCCGAAATCGTTGAGTGGTGGTTTGATGCGAAGACCTTCAAGGACGAACGCAACAAGGACTGGTCGCTCGACTGGATGCCCTTCGATCACGCCCGCAAGCATCAGTCGAAGCCTTATGTGAGCCACGACGGGGAATACGAGATCCGCGTGGACTTCCGCATCCGTGGGTCCGACGAGGCGAGCTCGAACACAGCCACGCTCAAATTCGGCATCGATGACAAGACCCTGACCGAGCGCAAACTCGGCTGGGACAACTCCGAGCGCATCACCCTGAAGACCAAAGCCGTCCTCAAGCAGGGCAAAGATGCCGCCTTCTGGGTCGCCACCGAGACCGGCGAGCCACCGCGTGAGGGCGAGAACAAGCTCGCGATCGATGTGGAGAGTTTCCGCATCCGCGGTCCGCTCGACGGGAGCAAGAAGGATTATCCCTGGGGCGTGCGACACCTTTTCTCGCAGGGGCCGCCGGCCGCTGATGAGAAAGCCCGCGATCCTTACCGTGAGGCGATCCTCCGGAAATTCGCGAGCCAGGCCTTCCGGCGTCCCGTCGATGACGCGACCTTGAAGCGCCTCGTCGCCCTCGCCCGTCAGGTCGACACGCAGCCCGGCTACAATTTCGAACACGGCATCGCCGAGGCCATCACCGCGATCCTTGTCAGCCCGCGTTTCCTCCTACGCGCCGAGGTCCAGCCCGAGCCCAACAATCCGGCCAAGGTCGTGCCGATCGATGAATTCGCCCTCGCCTCACGCCTTTCCTACTTCCTCTGGAGCTCGATCCCGGACGAAGAGTTGCTGAAGCTCGCCGGTGAAGGCAAGCTGCGCGCCAATCTCCGCGCCCAGGTCGACCGCATGCTGAAGGACGACAAGTCCAAGCGCATGATCACGAACTTCGTCGGCCAGTGGCTCCAGGCCCGCGATGTCGAGACGCTGAGTTTCAACGAACGATCCCTCCTCGGCGAAAAGGATCTCGAAAAGGCTCGCCGCATTTTCAACGGGCGTCTCCGGCAATCGATGCGGATGGAGAGCGAGGAGTTCTTCGCCCACATCCTCCGCGAAAATCGTCCCGCCAGCGAACTGCTCACGGCGAACTACACCTACCTCAACGAACCGCTCGCCGAGTGGTACGATGTAGATGGCGTGAAGGGCACCCACATGCGGAAGGTCGATGTGCCCGCTGACAAACATCGCGGGGGCATTCTCAGCCAGGCCACCTTCCACCTCGTCACCTCGAATCCCACGCGGACCTCGCCGGTGAAACGCGGACTTTTTGTCCTCGAGAATTTCCTCGCCACGCCCGCGCCTCCCGCGGTGCCCGATGTGCCGCCGCTGGAAGCCTCGGCCAAAGGCGACAAGAAGAATCTGCCCCTGCGCGAGATTCTCAAGATCCACGCCGAACAGAAACTCTGCGCCTCCTGCCACGCGCGCATGGACCCGATCGGGCTTGCCCTCGAGAATTACAACGCCATCGGCGTGTGGCGCGACCAGGACAAAGGTCAGCCCATCGACACGAGCGGTCAGCTCATGACCGGGGAGAAATTCAGCAACGCGCGCGAGCTCAGCCAGATCCTCGCGACCGCGCGCAAGGAGGATTTCCACCGCGCCCTTTCTGAAAAGCTGATGACCTACGCGGTCGGTCGCGGCATCGAGTATTACGATGCGCCCACCATCGACAAGATTGTCGCCGATGCCGAAAAGAACGGCGGCACCCTGCGGCAGATCCTCTACGGAGTGATCGAAAGCGCGCCCTTCCAGAAGCGGCGCGGGGATGGCGGCTTCAGTGCGGACGGGGCGAAGGAGGCGGGGGCGGAGTGACTGGTATCTTCCAACTTCTGAGACAAACGCGAGATGAAAACCTCGATTCTTCTATTGGTCGGTGTTGCCTTGGTAATACCCCCAGGAGGCTTCGCGGAGGATGTCGTTCGTGGGATTTCGGAAAACCCGGATCGACCCGCTCAGATTGACGATGAAATGGAGAGAGATGTTCGAGATCTGCTCACCAACACGATCTTTCCCACCTTGTCGATTCATGGAATGTCATTTCATGACGCTCTCGTATTCATTCAAAGCGATGCGGAGAGAACCTACAGCGGCAAGGTAGAGCCGAATCGGCGAGGTCTTTCCTTTATCGTCGAAGGAGGTCTTCCATCGGCGAAGATTTCTTTTTCAGGTAAGAACCTTTCCTACGGTCTCGCTCTCGACGAGATCTGCCGTCAAGGAGGGATGTTGTGGACGAACCGCGGAAAGATTTTCCTCTCTCCTGGCAACCGGTTTACCCAAAGGAAGTCTCCCTTTCCGGGAGAGATTTACGTGCCTTGATCGTTACAATCTCTGGTAGGCGATAGCGGAATTGAGTTCCATTCGACCGATTCATCACGAGCCATTCCTCGCCGAAGTCGGCTGGAAGTTGTCCCCCTTCAAGGCTCCTCACGCTGGACGAGCCCCGTGCCTTTCCCCTTCGCGGCTTCGCTGACGATCTCCTGGATCAGGGTCCGCTCGTCGGCGCGCAATTGCGGGCATCGTCCCACGCCTTCGCGCATAGCGAGTTCTCGTGATTTCGCATCTCCGATGCGGAGACTCGTCGAGAGGATGGTTCTCACCCAGAATGCGTCGGCGCGGGTCGCGGGATCGGAGGCGGCCATGGCCTCGGGCAGCGTTGTTTTCATCGCGGCTTCGTCGTCGCGGCAGATGGCGTCGAGGAGGGCGTGACGTTTCGCGACGCCGTTGTCGGCCTTGCCCTCGGCGATAATTTCGCGGAGGCGCTTCACGAGCGGTTCCTCGAGCCAGACGGGGAGGCCTGCGCAATGTTCGGTCGTGGCGATGATCTGGCGCTCGATCGTGACCCAGTCCGAATCCGGGCCGGGCAGGGCAAGGAGTCCCATCGCCTGTTTCGCCATCGAGGCATGTTTCGGATCCATCACGGCACGCGGAGCGGCCTCGCGGCGCGCCCGGGCCTCGCGCATGCGCTCGGGCTCGAGGACGTCGGCATAGGTGGAGAAAGGATGGAGCAGCGCCGTCGGCAGTTGCACCCGGTTGCTCGTGTAAAAGGCGGTTTCGGCGTTCTGTTCGACGTAGGGGAAGTAGTCGGAATTGGCGAGCGCCTCATAGGTGCTGAGGATGGGACGCAGGGTCTTCGAAGAGGCGATGAAGTTGCCCGGCCCGAATTCATCGAGTTCGGCCCCGAGTTTGCTAAATTCCTCACGAAGGACGCTGTTGCGGGCAAGCTCGTCGCCGTTGATGAAATCGACGGGACCATCACTCGCGACGATGATGAAGTCGCCGGCGTTGCGCGGCACACGGTAGATCTCGAAGTGACCGAAGGTATCGAGAGCCGAGAAGATCGAGACGAGGAGATCGTCACGGAATTCGTAACCGTGGACCCATTGCACGAGGACGCCGCCGGGCTTGAGGAAATGACGGAGATGTCCGTAGAACTCCTTCGTGAAAAGTCCGGCCACACCCGAGACCCAGGGGTTCGACGGCTCGGATACGATGATGTCGTATTGCTTGCGATGGGTGTAGAAATGGCGCTTCGCGTCGTCAATCACGAGATTCAGACGGGGATCGCTCCAGATCCGGTCATTGCGAGGTTGGAAGTGTTTCGCCAGCTTCACGACCTCGCTTTCGATCTCGATGAGATCGAGGGACTGGAGGCGGTGATCGCCGAGGAGGTAGTGGGCGGTCATGCCCGTTCCCATGCCGATGACGGCGGCGTCGTAATCGCCGGAGCGGGTGAGCATCGGCAGCACCGCGAGCTGGGCCACGGTGGCCTCGTCGCCGACCGCGAGGATGGCCTGTTTTTCGGTGCCGAGGTAGAGGGCTCCGTCCGATTTGCCGTTCGTCGCGATGTAACGGATGTCACCCGACTGGCCGACCGAGATCGTCGCGGTGCGGCCGTGACGGATCGCGAGGACCTCGGGCTGGCTCGGCGAATTCGCCGTGGCGGCGCGGAATTTTCCACTGGCGAGCAGGCCGGGATCAAACTCCGTCGAGAAGGCGGGTAGCAGGGCGGCGGCGACCAGGGCGAGGGCGGCTCCGCGCAATGCGAGAGGAGCGAAGGTCCGGTTTTGATTCGTCCGGGCGGAAGCTCGAAAAGAGACCGCGAGGAGAATCAGCCCGAGGAGAATATCGAGGGCCGCACCCGCGAAGATGGTCCACTTCAATTGCAGCACGGGAATGAGAACGAGACCGGCCATGGCCGCGCCGATGATCGATCCGACCGTGTTCCATCCGTAGACCAGTCCGGTGGAAGCCTCGCGTCCCGTGTCGCGGATGAGGCGCCAGGTGATGAGCGGCAGGGTCATGCCCGCGCAGAAGGCGGCGGGGAACATGAGGGCGAGGCAAAGGAGGTATTTGTAGACCGAATAAAGCGGGAAGGCTTCCTCCGTCTTGGCAAAGAGGGCGTGGGAATCCTGCACCGCGTCGAAGAGGGGACGATAGAGGTAGAGGCTGAGCGCCGCGAAGCAGCCCATCAACACCTGGATCACCCCGAGCACGGGAGCGAGGTCGCCATGGCAGCGGTGGAGGATCCTCTTCACGAAAAGCCCCCCGCAGGCGAGCCCGAGGATGAACGCCGAGATCATGGCATCGAAGGAATGCGTCGAAGATCCGAGGATGAGACTAAGCAGACGGATCCAGCCCACCTCATAGATGAAAGAGGCGAGACCTGTTCCCGCCGCGACAAAGAGCCAGAGGGCGACGCGGGGATTGGTGGTTTTGTCAGGGACTCCATGGGAATGCCCCGGAGATTCTTCGCTCCCCTTCGCCTCCCCGGTGAGCCCCGTCCGGTGGAGCACGTAGAAGCCGCTGCCGACGATCAGGTTGCCAAGGGCCGCCATTTGCAGGGCGCCGTGGGTCCCGAAAGCCGAGACGAGCCAGTAGGAGCACAGAAGGATCCCGGCGGCGCCTCCGAGGGAATTTCCAAAATAGAGCAGAGGCAGCGAGGCTTTTCCTCCATCGCTGAAATGGCGAATCATGCCCGTGGCGAGGAGAGGGAAAGTCATCCCGAGGAGCGTCGCGAAGGGCAGGGTGAGGAGCAGGCAAAGCCCGATCTGAATGGACCCGGCGACGAGCGGTCCCATTTCCTGGAAGCCGGCGGCCCGGTCAAAAAACCAGCCTGAAAACGCCTCGTAGGCGGGATGGAATCCGAAGCCAAAGAGGGCCGCGATCAGCTCGATCCGGGCGTAGGCGAGGAAGGGGTGGCGGACTTTTCCGATGTAGCGGGCCGCGAGGAAAGACCCGAGTCCGAGCCCGCCCATGAAGACGATCAGGGTCACGATCTGGCCGTAGGAGGAATGGCCGAGGAACAGCTTCAAATAGCGCGACCAGAGGGACTCATAGACCAGCGCGACAGCGCCGGAGAGGCAAAAAAGGAAGTAAATCAGGAATCGCTGCATTCGGAAAAGTTATCTCATAATTATTGTAAATACAAATATTATATTCAGACATCCGAAAGATCCAGCCTCCGAATCCTTGCGATGTCGGAGATTGGGGCGACCATTTCCCCATGAGCGAAACTCCGTCGTCCCGTCCGTCCCCGATCTTCAGCATCGCCTCGGTTCTCTCGATCGTCTGCGCCATCGGGAGCTTCATGTCGGGGGCGATCCTCGGTCTGATTCTCGCCGTTCTCGCCATCGTCTTCGGATCCTTCGGCACGCTCCTGTCTCTCTCGCCTCACCGGCGCGGCGGAGTCATGAGTACCTTCGCGATGGTGGCCGGGATCATCGGCATTGTTGCGGCGGTGATCAAGGCGATCCTCTGGTTCTTCTGACAGGGGGCTACCCGAGAGGGTTGGATCACTGGGTCAAGAGGGTAGGGTCCGGCGCGAAGCCGGGCTTTCTTGCACCGGGGTTATGCGCTTTGCTCGGCGCATGAAAACCGCCTTGTCTTGTTTCGCGATTCTCTTCGCTTTCGGCCATCTCTCCGCCCAGGAGGAAAACTATCCCGTCCCACCCGAATCGGTGAAGCAGCAGGGCGTGCCCGTCGGCACCGTAACGAAGGGAGTTTTCAACCAGAGTTCGATCTTCCCCGGCACGACGCGCGACTACGCCGTCTATGTGCCCGCCCAACACGACGGTTCGCAGCCGGCCGCGCTGATGGTCTTTCAGGATGGGCTAGGTTACCTCAACAACGTCCCTGTCACCTTCGACAATCTCATCCACGCCGGCGACATGCCGGTGACGATCGGGCTCTTCGTGAATCCCGGCGTCGTGCCCGAGTTGAATGAAAACGCGCTCCCCCGCTACAACCGCTCCTTCGAATACGATGCCGCCGACGACCTCTACGCGCGTTTCCTCCTCACCGAGATGATGCCGCACGCGCTGAAGGATCTGAAGGTGACGACCGATCCCAACCTGCGCGCCATCTGCGGCTCGAGCTCGGGCGGGATCGCCGCCTTCCAGGTCGCGTGGGAACGACCGGATCAATTCCGGCGCGTCTTCACCACCGTGGGCACCTACGTCGGCCTGCGCGGCGGCAACGAGTTGCCCGTGCTCGTCCGCAAGCTCGAACCGAAGCCGATCCGCATCTTCCTGCAGGACGGCAAGAACGACAACAACCTCTACTGTGGCAGTTGGTGGGTCGCGAACCAGGACATGCTCGCCTCCTTCCAGTGGGCCGGCTACGAGGTGAACCACGCATGGGGCGAAGGCGGGCACAACCGCAAGCACGGCAACGCGATTTTCCCGGAGGTGCTGCGGTGGCTTTGGCAGGATTGGAAAGGCGAAGGAGCCGTCGTGAAAACCCACCTCGACCAATCGAAGAGCAAGGCGAACGATTTCCTCGTCGAGGGCGAGAGCTGGCAGCTCGTCAGCGATGGACACGGCTTCACCGAAGGTCCGGCGGTGAACGCGGCGGGCGAACTCTTTTTCTCCGACCTTGAACAGAGCAAGATCTGGCGTGTCGGCGCTGACGGGAAGGTTTCGCTCTTCCAGGAAAACACCGGTAACGTCAACGGACTGGCCTTTGCTCCCGATGGCAAGACGCTCTACGGATGTGAGGGGAATCCCGGGAGAATCCTTTCGTGGAACGTCGAAACCGGCGAGGAGAAGATTCACGCTGAAAACGTGAAGCCGAACGACGTCGTCGTGGCGAACGATGGCACGGTCTATTTCTCCGAGCCTCGCAAGAAATCGATCCATGTCATCACGCCGACGGGTGAAGTGAAGGTCGCGTCGGCGGAGTTTTCGGGCGTCAACGGCGTCGTCCTCAGCACCGACCAGTCGCTTGTCTACGCGTCGGACTTCGGCGGGCGTTTCGTCTGGTCGGGCCAACGCAAGCCCGACGGCACTCTCGCCTATGTCCAGCCCTACTACCATCTGGACACTCCGCCCGCCTCGGTCGACGTGCGCAGCCAGGCCGACGGCATGGCGGTGGCGAAGGACGGCTGGCTCCTTGTCGCCACGGCGATGGGCGTGCAGATCTGCGACCAGCCCGGGCGTGTGAATCTCATCGTGCCGACTCCGATCGGGGAACGGTATCCCTCCAACGTCGCCCTCCACGGGAACACGCTCTATGCGACCTGCGGGACGAAGGTCTTCAAACGGAAGGTCAAGCTCGAGGGGGCGCAGGCTTGGGACGCGCCGGTGAAGCCGGAGAAGCCGAAGTTGTGAGACGATAGTGCCATTTGTTTGCACAGGATGATTGACATCACGTTGCTGAATCCGCTCTTTTAGACGGGAGTGAGCCACATCGTCCCCACCTTCGTCGTCGCTGGAGTCTGCGGGCTCTTCATCTGGATCTCCATGCACCTCGCCATGATCCCGTGGCGGCGGAGCGTGACGATGCATTGGACGGAACGCGCGCGATTGTTGTGGCCTGCGAGAAAGAGCGTTGTCGCAGCGATGCTTGCAGGAATTACCTGTGCCATCGTGGGAGGCAAACATCTCTTGGACTGGAGTTTTCCGGTGGGGCTTGCTTCAGCTTCCGCCATGCTGAGTTCTCTCGCGCTGTTCCCTTCCGCACGCGAGATCGAGCCGCGCTACGGTTTTCGCCAGTGGCTCCGTGAAGTGGCGTGGGCGCTTCTGCTGAAGGGAATGCCGGTGCTGGCAGCGGTGTATCTCATGTGGGCGATGCCGGATGAACCGGAAGCGGCTGATTGGTGGCTTTTCTTCACGCTTTTTTTGACATCCGGAGTTCTCGCGAGCGGGGTGTGGCTACCGTTGGTGTCACGGCGCTGTCAGGGAGATCATGCGCGTGCGCCGATGCAACAGCGCCTCGACCGCATCGCCGAGGAGGCTTCAGTGGAGAGCGGTGTGGTCCCGCGACATGTTTGGCTGGGCGAAACGCCGGTCGCCAATGCCGGGGCTTTTCCCTTGCTCCAATCGGTTTTATTCACCACGAGGACCATGGAGATCCTTGATGACGAGGAGTGCCGCGCGGTGATGCTGCATGAATTCTCCCATTTGCGCGAATCCATTCTCATGGGGCTGCTCCGAGTCTTGTCGGCGGTGAGCTTTCTCATGATCGTCTTCGTGCGTCCGGTGCTGCATTCATGGGGCACGATGGGTTTGATGGGCCTCGTTCTCGGATACCTTCTTTTCCAAAGACTCGTGGGAATGGCGATGAGACGCATGGAGCACCGGGCGGATTCCGCGGCAACGGGGCCGGAGGGTGAGGCACCCGCCTACGCGAGGGCACTCGAGAAGCTCCACGAGGCGAATCAATTGCCGGCTGTGATGCCGGGAAATCGCATGGTCCATCCCCACCTCTACGATCGCATGGAACAGGCTGGAGTGACTCCGGACTATCCCAGACCCTTGCCCCCGTCCCGATTCTCCCCGGTTTCCTTGTTATGTCTCGTCATCTTCATCGCGAATGTGGTCGTGACGATCTGGCTTTGATGTTCGGAACGTGAAATTCTCACGCCAACACCGGCCGCACCACCTCGCCCGCGACGTCGGTGAGGCGGAAGTCGCGGCCCGCGTAGCGGTAGGTGAGTCGCTCGTGGTCGATCCCGAGCAAATGTAGCATCGTCGCGTGCAGGTCGTGGGTGTGGACCGCGCCTTCGCCGGTGAGGATGCCGTGTTCGTCGGACTTTCCGTGGACGATCCCCCCCTTCACGCCGCCGCCGGCCATCCAGGAGGAGAAACAGAGATTGTGATGCTCGCGGCCGGGATGATCGGCCTTTTGGTGAAAGGGCGTGCGCCCGAATTCAGTGGTCCAGACGACGAGGGTGCGCTCGAGCATGCCGCGCTGTTTCAGGTCGGTGATCAATCCGGCGATGGGCTGGTCGATGGCCTTGGCGAGGCGCTCGTGATCGGCCATGTTGCCGTGGGAGTCCCAGTTCGAGGAGGAACCGACATCGATGAGCTCGAGGAAACGGACGCCCCGCTCCGCGAGTCGCCGGGCGACGAGACACTGCCAGCCGAATCCGCTCGTCGCGCCGCGTTCGAGTCCGTAGAGTTTCAGGGTCGCGTCGCTCTCGCGGGAAAGGTCGAAGGCCTCGGGTGCCTCGCGCTGCATCCCGAAGGCGGTCTCGAAGGAGCGGATCCGCGCATCGAGGGCGAGGTCGGCGGCGCGGCGCTCGAGATGCGCACGGTTCAGCTTGCCGAGGAAGGAGAGTTCCATCTCCTGAAGCTCGCGGCTCGGCGTTCCGGGACTGAGATTGGGCAGAGGTTCCTTCCCCGGCAGGACGTGGGTGCCCTGGTGACAGGCGGGGAGAAAGTCGCTGCCCCAGGTCTGCGCTCCGGCGTAGGGCGCGGCGGGAGCGAGGACCATGAAGGAAGGCAGGTTGCGGTTTTCCGTGCCGAGTCCGTAGCTCACCCAGGCTCCCGCGCTCGGCCGCGCGAACTGGGCCGAACCGGTGTGTGCCGCGAGGGTCGCCTTGTCGTGCCCGTCGCTGTCGCAGTGCATTGCGTTGAGTAAGCAAAGGTCATCAATGACGGAGCCGAGGTGCGGGAAGAGATCGCTCACCCAGGTGCCGCTTTGACCGTATGGGCGGAAGTTCCAGCGAGGCTTGATGAGGAAACGTTCGTAGCTGCCCGATTGATTGAGCCAGCGCGAAGCGGTGACGGACTTGCCGTGGTCGCGGATGAGCTGCGGCTTGTGATCGAAGGTGTCTACATGCGACACGCCGCCGGTGGAGTAGAGGAAGATGACGCGGTCGGCCTTCGCCGGAAAATGTCCTTTCCCCGCCGCGAGCGGATCGAACGGAGCCGCCTGCGCCTCCTCCCACAATCCCGCGAGGGCGAGGGCGCCGAATCCTCCGGAGGCCCGGTGGAGAAAATTGCGGCGGGTGGTGTGAATGTCAGGATTCATCGCGGTCGTTCAATCGACATACAAGAACGCGTTGCCGGTAAGGAGGACCCGGCCGAGAGCCGACCACGCCGCCTCGTCGGGATCGCCCGAAGTGCTTCCAGATTCCGCGACCTTCGCCCGGTAGGCGTCGAGGAAGGCCCTCGTCTCGGCGAGCTGATCTTCCGAAGGGGGCCGCCCGTGGGCGGTGAGAAACGCGAGCCGGATCCGCGCGGATTCGTCGCCCGAGGACTCGATCAGGCGCCGCGCGAAGCCTTCGGACTGCCGGTGTACGAAGGGCGAGTTCATCAGGTAGAGCGACTGCGTCGGTGTCGTCGTGGGGAGCCGCTGCGGCACGCTCTGGTTCGGGTCGGCCGCATCGAAGAGGGCGAGGAAGGGATGGCGGCGATTGCGCTGCATCATGAGGTAAAGGCTGCGGTGGTCGGAATCGTAGACCTCATGGAAGGGCCGGTGGATCGTGAAGGCCCATGTCTCGACCGGAGGGAAGCGATGCGGTCCGGGAGTGGAACGGTCGAGGTGTCCGCTCACCGCGAGCATGGCGTCGCGGATCGATTCGGCGTCGAGCGGTCGCCTGACAAACCTCCAAAGGAAACGGTTCCCCGGATCGACGGCGAGGTTCCCTGCCTCGTCGTCGCTCGAGGCGCGGTAGGTTTTGGAATTGAGGATGAGGCGGTGGAGGGCCTTCACCGACCAGCCCGAGCGGATAAATTCCGCGGCGAGCCAGTCGAGCAGCTCGGGATGGCTCGGGGTCTCGCCCCGCAGTCCGAAGTCGCTCGGCGTCGCGACGAGACCTTCCCCGAAATGCCATGCCCAGACGCGGTTCACGAAGACGCGCGCAGTGAGCGGATTCGAGGGACGGGTGAGCCAGTCGGCCAGTTCCCGGCGTCCGCTGCCGGTGGAGCTGCTCGGGAGCGGGTCGCCTCCGAGGATGGTGAGGAATCGCCGCGGCACTTCCTCGCCCGGCTTGTCCGGCTCGCCGCGGAGCTGGATTTTCGCGTTCACCGGCTGGCCTTCGCCGACCCCGTAGGCCACGGGGTAGTACGACTTCGCCGCCTCGGCATCGCGGGCCTTGGTTGCGGCGGCGATGGCGTCGTCGAGTTGTTTCACCCGCGTCGTCAGGTCCGCCGGAGGTTTCGGGGCGGTGACCGGACCACTCCCGGGCGCTCCGAAGGCGGTCGTCTGCAGGCCGAGATGATCAAGGTCGCGCGCGGGAGCGGGACCGGCGACGTGGCCGATCGCATCGCAGATGAAGGTGTCGATGACGCCGTCCCAACCCGCGCCGAGCGGCTTGTTTTCGAAGATCGTGAGATCCCCTGCGGCTCCGACGACGCCGGAAATAGTCTTTTTGTCAGGATCGATCGTGAAGCGCAGGGTCGACCAGGTGCCCGGCTCGAGTTGGCGGATCACGTCCCAGGCCGCGCCGTTGCGGATCGCGATTTCCGTGGCGGTGATGCTGAACTCGGCCGCGATCGATTGCACGACGCCGCGTCCGAGGAAAAAGCGGTAGGC
>Ga0209573_1003119_pt1 | contig 19161 bp, 12 predicted proteins | sample TNRBio252014_DNA_FD_185870 | JGI IMG/M metagenome (GOLD analysis project Ga0209573, IMG submission 185870) | Wastewater treatment Type I Accumulibacter community from EBPR Bioreactor in Madison, WI, USA - TNR Reactor_6/25/2014_ DNA (SPAdes)... | ecosystem: Engineered > Bioreactor > EBPR >...
GCTTCGCGGGGGTATGAGAACGCGATCCCACAGCCGGGTTGGGTGGAGTGCGACCCGGGCCAGTGGTGGATGGCCCTCGAGGAGGCTTTGGCCATGCTTCGACAGTCGGGGCAGCGGCTGGACCAGATCGAGGCCATCGGCGTGACCGGGCAGATGCATACGGCGATCCTTCTCGACCGCCAGGGCATTCCGCTCGCCCCGACGATCTTGTGGCTCGACCGGCGCGCGGCTGACGAGACGGCCGAGTTGCGCGAGCAACTGAACCTGCCCCCGTATCAACTCAACTCGACGTCGACGTTGCCCAAGCTTTTGTGGTTGTCCAGGCATCGGCCTGACGTCCTGGCGGAGGTGAAGGGGCTCGTTTGGCCGAAAGACTATTTGCGGATGCGCCTGACCGACGTTCGGGCCACAGACATCACCGATGCCGCGGGCGCCGGTCTGATCGATTGGGAGCGGCGCGTATGGGCGACCGACCGGCTGGCGCTGTGCGGACTAGACCCGGCGATCCTGCCGCCGATCCGGCCGGCGGACGACGCCGCCGGGCCGCTAATTCCACGCGTGGCAGACGCGCTTGGGCTGCCGCGGCGGGCGAGGGTGATTATCGGCGCGGGCGATGTCATCGCGCTGATCGGGGGGGCGCCTCCGACCAGCCGCCGGTTCTCGGTGTCACTCGGGAGCTCGGCCATGATCGCCTACCGCCTTCCGAAGGATGTGCCTGTCAACGATCAGCGCGAACGGATGTACAACTATCCGTTCCTGCCGGTGAACATCCTGAACGGCGTGCTGTCGACCTCCGGCGCAGCGCTCGCCTGGGCGGGCCGGTCGTTGTACGATCCGGGGACGCCGTTGGAGGAGGTGGTGCGCGCGGCACTCGAAACGCCGCCGGGAGCGGGTGGTGTGTGTTTTCTCCCATTCCTGGCCGGTGAACGCAGCCCGTACTGGAGTGATGCCCTGCGCGGCGGGTTCTATGGCCTGACTCTGGCTCATGATCGCACCCATCTGACCCGGGCCGTGATGGAGGGGGTCGCCTGTAGCTTGCGCCATCTCACGGAGATCTGCGAGTCGTTGGGCTGGCCGGTCGATCAACTGGCGCTCTCTGGTGGGGGAGGGGCCACGCAGGGTTGGGCGCAGATCATCGCGGATGTCTGTCAACGGCCGCTGGCGATCTACGCGGGGCGCGACACGGTCACGCGTGGGCTGTACGCCTATTGCCGTGCAGCGCTCGACCCGGCGACGACCTTCGACGCGGCGCTGGCCCAAACCTTCGAACAGCCTCAGCCAGTGTCGCCGCGCGCCGAACACGCCGCTGTGTACGATCGGCTCTACCAGACCTATCGAACCCTGGCGGATTATGCCGCTGAAACTCTGATTGCAGTATAAGGAGCCAACGATGATGACCGGCAAATCGCGACGGATGAGCCGCCTGTTTGTTGGAGAACACAAGCTTTGTTTACTCTCACCGCTGGACCATGGCGGCTGGTTGGGGCCGGTGCCGGGCATCGACCGCCCGCGCCGGATCACCGAGGCCGTGATCCGTGGCGGCGCGAACGCCTTGCTCGCCTCGCCCGGTTTCCTGCGAGCTGTCGCGCCTGTTGTGCCGCCGGCGATCGGCCTTGTGCTGCGCGTCAGCCTGACCGCAGGTTTGAGCGAGCAAGGGACCCAGGAGACGCCGATCGCGTCACTGGAGACCGCGATCCGGATGGACGCGGATGCCGTCGTCGTGTCTGTGTTCTTTGGGCGCTCCGGTGACCTGGAGATCTACCGTTGGCTTGCCGCGTTGATCGATGCCAGCCAGCAGTATGAGATGCCCGTGGTTGCGGAGATGATGCCGCCGGCTGAGCGTTCGTATGAGGCCGACGCGATAGCGCACGCGACCCGCATCGGCATGGAGATCGGCGCCGACGTCGTCAAGACCAACTACTGTGGCCAGCGCGAGGCGTTTCGCCACATCGTCGATGCAGCTGCCGTGCCGATCATCGTGGCCGGAGGGCCCGCCCAGGGCGATGACGATTCGACTGTGGCGCTCGTGCGCGATTGCATCAGCGCCGGCGCGGCAGGCGTGGCGATCGGGCGGCGGGTGTGGCAATCCCCAGATCCGGCAGCGCTCACGGCGAAGATCCGCTCGGCGATGCTCGCGGCAGGCCCGGATCAGGGTTGAATGCCTCTCTCGGGATTGCGGGATGAGATCGGGACGTGAACGGCACGCAGACCCATGAGGCTGTGGTGGTGGGCGGTGGTCTGGTGGGCAGCTCGATCGCCTATCACCTGACGCGGGCCGGGGTGTCGACGCTCTTGATCGAGCAGGGCGACCTGGCCTCGGGCGCCTCTGGCGCGAACTTCGGCAACGTGCAGGTCGCAGACGCCGAGTTCGGGCTAAGCCTTGACCTGACGCTGCGGAGCTTCGCGCGGTTTGCCACGCTAGAGGCCGAGCTGGATTACCCGGTCGGCTTCCTGCGGAGCGGTAGCCTTCTGTTGATCGAGAACGCGCAACAACTGGCGCTCATGCAAGAGCGGGCGGCTCGCCTGCAAGCGGCGGGCTTGCGGGTTGCCCTGCTCGATCGCGAAGAGACAGGCCGTCTGGAGCCCGGTCTCAGCCCCGAGGCCTTTCTTGGCGCGCTCTATCACCCGGACGAAGGCACGTTGGATCCCTTCAGGCTGGTGCGGGCCTTCGTGCTGCGGGGCCAGGGACATGGGCTCGAGGTCTGGCCTCACACGCGCGTCTCGGGTATTGAGATGACACGCGGGCGAGTGACCGGGGTCGTCACATCGCGCGGCCGTGTGTCGGCGCGCTGGGTGATCCTGGCGGCCGGTGCCTGGGCTCATGAGTTGGGCCGGATGGCGGGCGTTGAACTGCCGTTGGCGTGGGTGCAGGGTGAGGCGGCTGTGACCGAGCCCCTCGATTCCGTGGCCCAGAACACGCTGGCTACGGCCGCCTTCTTCGAATCGACCGAGGGGGCGGGCGCCCAGACGGTGGGTTTTTGTCTTCGGCAGCGCCCTCGCGGCCATGTCATGATGGGCGAAGCGGCCAGTGTCACACGCGCGCTGGGCCGGAGGGCAACTGCTGCCGCCTTGCCATTGGTGGCGCGAGAAGCGTGCCGCTGGCTGCCTGGTCTGCGCCGGGCGAAAGTGGTGCGCGCCTGGGCCATCCCGGTGGCTTTCACGGCGGATCATCGGCCCATATTGGGCCCAGTCGGCGGTGTCGACGGCCTGGTGGCAGCGACGGCGCTCAAGAGCACCATCATCCTGACGCCCGTGGTTGGTGAACTGGTGGCCGAGCTGATCACGTCCTCGTTGTGGGATCCCCGGCTCGGCGAGTTCTCGCCCAATCGACCATGTGGCGCGTAAGCATCACACCGTTTGGCGTGTGTCGGCACTCTGCGAGCCGCGCCTCACAATCGACGCCTGCGGCCGCGGTAAGGTAGATGCGTATGGCGAACAAACAACCCAACTCCTCGGGTTGGTTATATATGCTGGTCGGCAAGGCTGGTGATTGAGACGTGAGCAGAGCGTTTCTGGATGATTACAATGTGCCGAAAGCCAGATCCTGGGTCCATTCCATGCTTTCTGTCTGCCGCGATTGAGCCACTCAGGGTCGACCGCGCCATTCTGCGGTCCGCGAGCGGCCACAAGGAGACTGGTGTGGCGCTTGCTAGCCCATCGACCCTGCGCGGTGTGGGCACTTACCCGGCCCCCAGCCGATCGGCCGAGTTGACCTCGAACCGAAAGAACTTCAGCAGTGAATCGCGCGCCTATGACGTCGGTCATAGGCGCGACCGGCATATACCCCCATCATCGTGAGTATGGCGGTTTGTATCTGAATCCGTTCGGCATCTCAGCCGAAGCGGTGCCGGCATAGGCGCTTGGGCACTCCCCTAAACTCGGAATCAATGCCCCGGGTGCCTCGGTGGGCGCTGCAGCCTTGCCGCGGTCGATCGGCCGCGCCGTTCTTCTCAGACGAGGTGACCCATGCGATCCATCCAGGGCGTCGATGTCTTTCTGCTTCTGTCGCTGGCCTCGCGGCTTGAGTCGGAGGGCCAATACAATCTGGCCAAACTCTGCCGTGCGGCCGCCGACTCAACGAGTCGACGGGCGGCATGGGACCTTGACCGATCTGGTGAGAAGAAACCGCTGGGTTCTGAGATCGAGCGTATGGCGGCTGCGCTGCACGGAGTCTCTGCAGAACTTGTCGACGCACTCCGCACAGGCGCTTCCGCCATGGCCGAGGGGCGACTGCCCCTGATCCATGAGACGCCTCACCCGTATGTCTGCCGCACGTGCGGGCACCTTACGTTGGCCGACGCGCCGGAGAAGTGCCCGATCTGCGGTGCGTGGGGCGACACGTTTCAATGGTTCCCGCCGGTTTATTGGCTCGATGCGCTCGACTCCCATGCGGCGCTTGACCGATTGCGACAGACCCCGCTGGATGTCGCGGCGCTTCTGGAAGGCTTGACCGAGGAGACGATGACCCGTCAGCCACCGGATGGCGGATGGGCCATTCGCAACATCATCGCGCATCTGCTCGATGCGCAGGGTGTGATCGCTGCACGCCTGGACCAGTTCCTCATTGAAGACGACCCCATCCTTGAGTCCAAGGCGGTATTTGCCTGGGCGAAGGACGAGGCGAGCCGCCCGCCAACCACGCGCGAGATCTTTGCCGCTTACCATGCCTCGCGTCTGGAGATGATCTCCCACTTTCAGGCGATCCCATTTGACGATTGGCGGCGGGCGGGTCGGCATGAGGAGTTCGGCGTCGTTTCAATCAAACAACAGATGAGTTACTTTGCCGTGCACGAGTTGACGCACCTGCCACAGATCGAGCGATTGGCCGGACGGCATTGAGGTGTGCCCGCAAGCTCCCCGATACGACTACGCGACGCCGACCATTGGGCGATGGCGGATGACAGGCTCTCCGAACGTGCCAGGCTGACGCCCAGTCCGGGTCGCCTCTCGTCATTGTCGGACCTCGGCCGAAAGATCGGAGGTTCATATCAACCATCATCGGCGTATCTGCCTCTTCAGCGCGCTCCAGGTTATCGACGACGACTGCCAGCTACCGGTGCCAGGCAACAGGCCAACGAGTCTGTTTGCTTATCTCGTCCTGCATTCCCGCACAGCACACCCGCGCGAACAACTGGCGGAGTTGCTTTATCCAGATGCGCCCGCAGAGCGCGTGCGACGGTGCTTTTCGGACGCGCTCTACCGTTTGCGTCAAGCCCTGGGGCCTGGGTGGTTCATCGTGGACTCAGAGCATGTGGGTCTACATGTGGGCGCAAACCTTTGGGTGGATGCATGGGAGTTTGAGCGGCTCGCCGCGCGTGGCGACCGGTCATCGCTCGAGCAAGCCGCCGCGCTATACACGGGCGACCTCTTGCCCGAGATCTATGCCGACTGGATATCAGCGCCGCGCCTCGCGCTCCAGGACAGTTACCTCACCATCCTCGAAAGGCTGACTGCGGCAAGCGAGGCGGACGGCGATCTGCCAGGTGCACTTGCACACGCACGGCAGCTGATCTCGGTGGACCCCCTGCGCGAGTCGGCTCACGAGACATACTTGCGTCTGCTAGGGCGTCTCAACCGCCGTGCCCAGGCGCTCGCCCACTACGACTATCTACGTCGCCTGTTCCAGACACGACTCGGCGTCGAACTGGGGCCAAGGACGCACGCCCTCATGGAGGCGCTCCGCCGCGAACCCGAAAATGCTCTGGCTGCCCGGCCTGTGGCTGAGAGGACGCGTTTCGTCGGACGCGCGAAAGAACGTGGTCTGGGCGTTGAACGCATCGAGCAGGTCATGACAGGGCACGGCGGTCTGTGGTGTGTCGAAGGCCAGGCCGGTATCGGCAAGAGCCGTCTGTTGCGTGAATTGGCGACGAGCGCCAATTGGCGTGGCGCTTTGACCGCCCACGGCTCTGCCAGCGAATACCCCAGCGCCTCACCCTATTCGCCCATCGTGGATGCATTGCGCCTCTTCCTTCCTCCTCGCGTCAGGCAAGTGGAAAACCTGGTATCACCCGAGACCCTGGCTGCGCTTGCTGCGCTGTATGAGCCGTGGCGTGGACGAGCGGAACTGCCCGAACTCCCGGCCACACAAGCCCGCCAGCGTTTTCATGATTGTTTCGTTGCGCTGATGCAAGCCCTCGCGCGTTTCGTCCCACTCGTCTTGATGCTCGACGATCTACACTGGGCCGATGCTGCGCTGTGGGACCTGCTGGAGGTGCTCGCACCCAGCACGTCCACCGCGCCCCTTCTCCTGGTTCTGGCGTATCGCCGGCCAGGTGTCGAGAAGAGCCCGGGCTGGCAGACCTTGCAGAAGTGGGACCGCGCCGGCAGTCTGGAGACCGTCTCGCTCGCGCCTCTCGATCTGCAGGACATCGCGCTGTTATTGCCTGAAGCAGATGGGGCGGAGGCGGCGCGCGTTTTGGCGCTGACCGGGGGCAATCCGCTTCACGTGACCGATTTTCTGGCGAGCCAGGACACCATCGAGGCGCGCTTGAAGGCGTTACCCGCATCGTCACAGGCAGCGCTCGAGGCGGCGGCCGTGCTTGGCGAGCAGATATCCATAGACCTCTGGACGGCACTGCTCGAGGTAACACCGTTCGCGCTCGCCACAGCAAGCCAAGAGCTTGTCGCGCACTCCTTTGTGCAGGCCACAGAAACGGGATGGTCGTTCTTGCACGATGTGATCCGCTCGGCGGTCTACGAAAGGATCGTACCCAAACGACGGGTCGCACTGCATTCGCGCGTCGCCGATGCGTTGGCCGTGCGCGACACGCAGAACTGGCGCGCCCGCGCCTTTCACCTGGAACGAGCGGAGCGGCTGGTGGAGGCTGGTGAAGCCTACCGCCAGGCCGGTGCGCAAGCGATGACGCATTTTGCGTTTCGCGAGGCGCAGCACGCGCTCGAGCGAGCCCTCGCCCTCATGCCCGACCAAACCAGAAAGGAACGCACGGCGCTCTTGCTCGAAGTTATACACACGTGTGACGTCTCCGGCGACCGGGCCTTGCAGGCGCTTGCGATTGACGAAGGGCTGCGGCACCTCGACGTGACCCCTGACCTCGACAGTCAGGCACGTATCCTGATAGCCGCCGGCGATTTGGCAACCAAAACGGGCCATCATCCGCAAGCCCTTGAATACCTCAGCGAGGCACTGTTGCGGGCACGCCGCGGCGCCAACCGCGTTCAACAGGCCGACATCTTGATCCGGCTGGGCGATCTCGAAGTGCGCACCGGCGATGTCCGGGCTGCCAGATCGCACTATCAACAAGGTCTGGATCTCGCGCGGGCGTGCCGTGACCGTGTGCAGGAAGCCCTGGCGCTGGACGGGCTTGGTTTTGTGTTGCCTTCTGTAGGTGGCTCACGCCAACAGGCAGAGAGGTACTTCGTCGAAGCGCTGCATGTGCGGCGCGCCAGCGGAGATCGATTCGGTGAGGCGCGTTCCCTTGCCAACTATCTTGCCTTTCTCCAGACAAGCGGGGCCCTGGATCGTGTCATGGAGTTGAGCGATCAGGCCATGGCCGCGAACGGAGCGGTCGGTTATCGCCTTGGCGCAGCGGTGGTGCGGGCGGCGCAAGGGCTGGCGAAGAGCGCTCTTGGGGATTTCGTGAGCGCGCACAGGCTGATCACAAGTGCGGTCGATCATTTTCGCTCGATGGGCGATGTGGACGGCGTCGCCGTTTACTTGACAAGCCTGGGAGTGCTGGCGGAACGCGAAGGCAAGCTGGACGAAGCTTCCCACCATTGCGAGACAGCGCTCACGCTCGCAGAGACACATCATGCCTTGCTCTATGGTGCGTTGGCGCAGCAGGCCCTCGGCACGGTGCGCATTCGTCAGGGACTGAGCGCGGAGGCGATTCCGCTGTTCGAAGCTGCATCCGTCGTGTTTCGGGAGAACAAGGACCCGGCGAACCTGTGGCGCTGCCAGGTCTGGTTGGGCCTGGCCCACCTGGATGCGGGCGAGCGTTCGCGAGCAGCGCAGCTGGCAGACCAGGTCTGGGGCGAACTGCGGCAAGGTATCCCCGGTGGCGAAGACCCACAATACCCTTTGTGGGCCTTGTGCCAGCTGCTCAATCGATTGGACCGCGGCAACCATGCACGCCATGTCCTTAAGGACGCTTACGCGGCGCTACAGCAGCAGGCGCGGATTCTGCAGGATGACGAGATTCGCCGACGTTTTTTCCGGCGCGTGCCTGTCAATTGCGCCGTCGTGGCTGCCTACTTCGAGATGATCGGACGCGCGCCCACCTGCGCGATCGTCCTGGCGCGCCGTGAAGCCCCATTGGGGCGGACACTCACGGAAACTGAGCGCGTGACCATTGAATGGACGCTCCACGCACCTGAAGACGAAGCCATCGTCGGAAAGGTCGCTCGTCGCCGCTATCGCCTCCGCCGGCTATTGGAGGAGGCCCAAAGGCAGCAGGCTTCCCCGACAGATCAGGACCTCGCTCGCGCCCTCGGCGTCAGCCGACACACCATCCTGCGCGATATGGCGACACTGGCGCGAGAACGCCAACGGCCATTGACGCGGCGTCGCAAACCCGTTGCCTGATTCTGCTACAACAGTTCTCCGAAACGTCCTCCTTCCCCCACTTGGATTTGCAACAATAGTCGTTTTGTTTGTGCCCCGCTTCACTAGCTGGCGAGAGACGAACAATGCCCAGGCCCTAGACTGGCGACAGCCATGCGCGAGCAGAGCACTTCCTGCGTTCAAGAGTGGATGAATCCGCTCGAGACGTGCGCCTGGTACGGCCACACGATTTCCGGAGGAAACCATGAACGGGTTGATTGGGGTGTGGATGTCATTAGCCTTGCTGGTCGGCAGCGCTCATGTCCAGGGGGCAACGCCGACCGGGGCTGCGGGAGCGTATGGGGTGGGGCCGCTCTCCACGTTCACGGTCAACAGCCCGGTGGACGCGGTGGATGCCGCGCCCGGCGACGGCGTGTGCGCCACCGCCGGCAGCGTCTGCACGCTGCGCGCCGCGATTCAGGAGGCTAATGCGCTGTCCGGTGACGACATCATCAACCTCCCCGCCGGGACCTATACGCTGGCGTTGACCGGAACCAACGAAGACCTGGCTGCGACCGGAGACCTGGACCTGGCGAGCAATATCACGCTCACCGGCGCCGGCGCGACCACAACCATCATCGACGCCAACTGGGTGGATCGCGTCCTGCACGTCACCGGCGCTTACACGGTGAGCATTTCCGGCGTCACCCTCACCCGCGGGAACGGCAACGGCGGTGGTCTGCGCAATGATGGGGGCGTTCTGGCAATGACGAGTAGTGCCTTGTTTGAAAACAATGCGGCGGCCGCTGGCGGAGGCATTCTAAATTCGGGGATCATGACGATTGCCAATAGCACCGTCGTCGACAATAACGCGGGCGCCGACGCGGGGGGCGTCTTGAACTCCGGAACCTTGACGATCACCGGTAGCACCCTTTCAAGCAATAACGCGCGCACCGACGGTGGTGGGATTCTTAGCTCGGGCACGCTGACGGTCTCCAACAGTACCTTTGCTGGCAACAACGCGGGTGCCGACGCGGGCGCTATCTTCAATTCCGGCACCCTGACGATCACCGGAAGCACCCTTTCGAGTAATAACGCACGCACCGACGGCGGTGGGATTCTTAGCTCGGGCACGCTGACGATTAACGACTGCGTCTTTTTCGAGAACAATACGGGTGACGACGGTGGCGGGATCTTCGATAGCGGCGGCACCATCATCGTCACGCACAGCTCCTTCTCCGGCAACAATGCCGTCGCCGGCGGAGCGATCTTTGCCCAGTTCGACATGACTGTCGCCAACAGCACATTTTCGGCGAATAGCGCGAGCAGTGGCGACGACGTCTACATCGGCGGCGGCGCACACACGATCGTCAACACCACCATCTTCGGAACGGTTCCCGACCCGGAGGAAGACGACGCGACAGGGATCCGGGCCGCGGGAAGCGGCGGCGGTGTCGTCAATGCTGCCGGCGGTGGCACAGTGACGCTGAGCAACACCATCGTTGCCGGCCACGCATCCGGCGGGAATTGCGTCGGCGTCATCACCAACGGCGGGCACAACCTCGAGGACGGCGCCACCTGCGGTTGGGGTTCGGCCAACGGCTCGCGTAGCGGCACCGATCCGTTGTTGAGTGGGCTGACCGGCAATCCGTCGGTCTTGCCGCTGTCCGTTGGCAGCCCGGCGATCGATGCGGGGAGCAATACCGTTTGCGCTGCCGCGCCGGTCTCCAACACATCGCAAAACGGCGTCGCACGCCCGGTCGACGGAGACAAAAACGGCTCAGCCGCCTGTGACATCGGTGCATTCGAGCGTCCTGCCGGTTCCTGGGTCTATCTGCCGACCGTCGTGAAGTAGTGCACGTTCTCATTGGACGAGACCCGCGAAGCACTGATAGGCGGGCGTCGCCCACTGGCCATCGCTTCGTACGGGCATTTCAGTTTGGGATCGACTGCGGGGGGTGAGCATGAAAAGACAGATGCGCTCTCGGATCTCGATCGCGGTCCTGCTGCTCTCGTTGGGATGGATCGTTAGGGAGCCATCGGCCCTGGCCGCCGTGCAGGGAGCGGAATCGCTCCAGGCTACCCCATCCGCCCAATCCCGCTACACCATCACCGACCTCGGCACGTTAGGTGGGCCCACTACCAAGGCGCTGGGCATCAACGAGAACGGGCAGGCCGTCGGCGCATCCCAAAGCGGCTCGGTCCTGTATGCCTTTTTGTGGGATGACGGCACGCTGACCAACCTGGGCGACCTGGGTGGGCAGGGAAGCTGGGCCTACGACATCAACGACGCCGGTCAGGTGGTCGGAGGCTCGCCCCTTGGCGGCGGAAACAACCACGCCTTCCGCTGGCAAACCAACGCCATGCAAGACCTGGGCACGCTGGGCGGCACGACCAGCTATGCCTTCGAGATCAACAACGCCGGGCAGGCGGTCGGGTACGCCTGTTGCGCGCCCGACACCTATCTTTCTCATGCCGTCCTGTGGGGCAGCGGCGGGATCGTGGACCTGGGCGACCTGGACCCGCTATGGCCCGCCATCAGCGCGGCATACGGGCTCAACGACGCCGGGCAAGTGGTCGGCGGTTCGTACGACGCCTCCGCGAATTTCCACGCCTTTTTGTGGCAGAACGGCTCGATGCAGGATCTGGGCACGCTGGGCGGCGACTACAGCTCGGCGGAGGCGATCAACGCAAACGGTCAGGTGGTCGGCACTGCCCGTCTGGCCAATAGCACGCCGCACGCCTTCTTGTGGCAGAACGGTTCAATGCAGGACCTGGGTGCGCTGACGTGGGACCAGAGCATCGCCTACGATATCAACGACAAAGGGCAGGTGGTCGGCGCGCTGCAAACCGGGCAGACCTCGCACGCCTTCCTCTGGGCGAATGGCCAGTTGCAGGACCTCAACAGCCTGATCCCTGCCAACACCGGCTGGGTGTTGCAGGAAGCCCGCGCCATCAACAACAAAGGCAGGATCGTCGGTTTTGGCACCTTCAACGGGCAGACGCGCGCCTTCTTGCTCAAGCCAGGTGCGTATTACTGGACCAATCCGACCGGCGGCTCGTGGCACGTGACCACCAACTGGGATCCGCAGGGCGACCCCGGCGACGGCGATACCGTCATCTTCGCCCTGGGCGGGCAGTATACGGTGGATGCCGGCCCCGCCATCACCTCCATCTCATCACAGGCCAACTTCCCGGCGGGGCGAGCGATCATCTCGGGCACCAATACGGTAGATTTCCAGAATCTGTCGCTGAATCTGCTGGACGATTCGGTGGATGAACCGGCGCTAACCGTCAATGAGGGAGGTACAGTGCGGATCACGTCGGGTGCAGGCACCATGGTCCACGCCATCGTTGGCGGCTCGCTGCCGGCCAACCCCTCCAATCCGCCCCTGGCCCGTTTGCAGATTCTGGGCAACGGGACCAGCCTGACCGGCACGGGTCGCCTGACCATTGGCGATGAAGGCGCGGGCGAGTTGTTTGTGACGGCCGGTGGTCACTTGACCAGCGCGGAAGCGCGCATCGGCGGCCTGCTGGCCACGGGAACCGGCACAGCCGACGTGGGCGGCGCCGGGTCGCTGTGGGAGACCGGCAACATCGCCGTGGGCTATGGCATCAGCAGCACCCTGGCCATCCAGTACGGCGGGCGCGTCAACTCAAACGACGCCTATGTGAGCTGGGGCGTCCTCAGTGAAGATTCGCAGGTGACCGTTAACGGCATCAGCGCAGCCAATGGTCAGCCAGCGATGTGGGCGCTCCTGGGCAGCTTGTTCGTTGGGCAAACGGATTTTGGCTCGGTCGAGGTGCTGGATGGCGGCAGCCTGTACGTCAGCCAGGACGTGCATATCAAGAATGGCGAGCTCCGCATCGACGGCCGTCACCCCACCGGCGGTCTCTCCGAGATGGATGTGCTGGGCACGGTCTTCGTCGGTGGGCCGGGCAGCGCCAACCTGTTGGCCCTGTGGAACGCGGCGCGCGGCGGCATCGAAGGCGATCTGATCATCGGCAGGGATGGCGAAGGCGCCGCGATCCTGTGGGGTGCGGCCAACACGGCACACCCGACCCAGCTCGATGTGGTGGACCCGGCGGCAGGTTCGTGCATCATCGGCCACACCTACGACGGCGGCGTCTCGCTGGACGACGGCGGCCTGTTCCGTTGCCGGAACATCCAACTCGGCCAGGCGGGATTGGGCGGCGACGGCTCGATCACCGTGGATGGTGGCATGGTGCGTGCCCTGGACGTGCTGACGGTTGGGGCCGTGGGCGGCGGCACAGGGCTGGTGGAGATGAAGAACAACGCGCTGGTGGCAACCAATGGGACGTACATCTCCCCCAACGGCGTGATCACCGGCACAGGGACCCTGGCGGTGAACTTCCTCGGGTTGCAGAACGATGGGACCTTGGCTCCCGGCATCAGTCTATTGTATCCAGCCGCTCCCGCAGCACCATCTCAAGGTACAACGCAGGCGCAGGCCGCAGCGGCGACGCCCACGCTGACGATCAGCGGCACGCTGAGCATGGGTCCCACCGGTCGGTTGGAGGTCCCGGTGATGGGCAGCGACGATGGCCTGTACGGAAGCCTGGGCATCACGGGAACCGCCACCCTGAGCGGTACGCTGGCGCTCAACTTCAGTCAGGGCTTTGCCCCCCGGTTGGGCGATACCTTCACCATACTCAGCACAACCGGCGGCGTTGTCGGTGCGTTCGACAACGTGCAGGTCATCGGCTTAATGCCGGGATTTGATTATGAGCTCTCGACAGCGGATGGCCGGGTGACACTCGGGGCCCTTACGGACGGCGTGCCAGCGTACGGTGTATACCTTTCGGCCGTGATGAGGTAAACCTGCCCACTCCGGTCCCTACCGACGGGGCGCCCACTCCCTCGCGGGCGCCACCCGTAGGCTGCGATATGACATCCATCATACCCAACCGATACAGTCCGCTTTTAAAATCTCCCTAAGATGGTCTGTTTGGTTGGCCACTGGTCTGAGACGGCGCATATAGGCCCGCATCGAGCGCGATCGGATGTGGTTCCGTATTATGTTGAGTTGAGTAGGTGTCCATGGAAGATCTCCTGACCGACATCAAAGCGGCGTTGGATGGTCTTGATCTGGACCGTGCCCGGCTGTTGTTGCGCGAGGCTCTCCAACATCCCACTGCCGATATCTATGTACTTGCCGCTCAGGCAGCGTTGAGCGATGAGCAGCGACGCCGTTTCCTTGAGGCCGCGGTGGCGCTTGATCCGTTTCATGAAAAGGCCGTGTCGGCTCTGGGACAGATGAGCATCACGAATCGCGGCCAACCCGTGGAGGTGACCGACCTCCCTGCCGCGGTGGGCCCGCGATTTGTGACGGCGAGGGTGGCTTCGTTCGCCGGTACGCTCGCGCGGTTTCCCTGGCCCGGCGCGCCGCCGCGCACATCGTTAGCGCCGGGGAGCGAAGTGGCACTCATCGAGCGCACGGAAAGCGGCGCCTGGTTGAACGTGATCTATCTAGGGACGACCGGGCGCGAAATCGTCGGCTGGCTGCCGGCGGATCATGTCTCCGACATCCGGCTGGGTGAATCAACGGTCCATCTCTCCGATCTCCCAATCACGGCCTTTGAACACAACACGCGCGACGACATTGTGGACCTGACCCACATGGTGCGGCAGGCCAACGGCACAGCGAATACCCTTGTCGCTGGAGGGGGTGGTTTGGTCACTCTTGGCCTTATGTGGGGGTTGATCGTCGGATCGAGCGGGTCAGGCAGCGTGCATCTGGCCATCATGGCTGTCTCCGTGCTCGTGGGTCTGGCAGGCGTCATCTTCATCGCGTTTGGCATCCCACGAGTCAACAGACTCTCAGCCGATGTGCGCAATCACCTGGGGTGGCGGGACATGGCCGGGATCTTCAACCGGCTCGAACGATTGAGACGCTCAAAGCAGGACCTCAGCGAAACCCACATGGAGCATCAGGCCCGGCTCCAGGCTATGAACATCGCGGGCGCCATGTTGACCAAGGTGACCCCGGAGTTCAATGACCTGGTCGCCCTGACACGCAGAAAATAACGTACTCGATGACTACGAATACGTCGGAGGGGCGGGAAGAGCGCTGCCAGATCATCCTGCAGTGGTTGTATCAGCGACAGTCGATCTCCGTGGCAGAGCTCACAGCGCGGCTCTCGATCTCGAGGATGACGTTGCACCGTGATCTCGACCGCCTGGTGGGGCTCGGCGCTGTGCACAAGCGACATGGCTGGGCTCAGCTGGCGATCGACCCGCCCGGTGACAACCTGGCGGCGATGCGATGTGTCCTGTGCGGGGCGTTCATTCCGTATCGAACCCAATGGGTCACGCAGTCGCGCTCAGGTGAGACGCAGTGCGCCTGCTGCCCGCACTGCGGCTTGTTGGACTATGCCAGCAACCCGGATCGCGTCCTGGTCATGCAGACACGCGATTTCCTTCACGGCAGGATGGTGTCCGCGGTCAAAGCCATGTATGTCATCCGCAGCCAGATTCAGCTCTGTTGTGCACCCAGCGTGCTGGCGTTTGTCAACCGCACCGACGCGGAGCGGTTTCGGCGCGGTTTTGACGGGAGCGTTCGATCCTTCTCCGAGAGCCTGACCTGGTTGCAGGGCCAACATACCGCCCGAGAGACGACGACCCCGGCCCCCGAATCCGTGGCATAGGCCAGATTGGCTGCTTGTCGAGTTTCACGGCTCAGCTTCGCCCGGCCCACTCAGAAGACGCGTTGTGTCGTCACAAAACTTCGTGCTGCTTCGTCAATCTTGTTGTCAGGTGGCGGCTGTGGGGCTGTCTCTGGAATTAGGAGATGACGACAATGGCAGCAGAAGTGATTGTGCTCGGCGCCGGGTACGGTGGTTTGCTGGCCGCCCTCCGACTGGCCCGACTCGCCCGCAACTACGGCGCGACGGTGACGCTGGTGGATCAGGCCGCGGTTGCGCCGGATCGGGTCCGCTTGCCCGAGGCCCTGGTGCGCGATGTATCGTCCCGAAGGCTGGTCGATGTCTTGCGCGGAAGTAGTGTGACCTTTCGGCAAGCTCGTGTCGAGGCGCTGGACCTCGACCACCGCACAGTGTCGGTCACGGCGGCTGAGGGTCCGCGCCAGCTCCGGTACGACCGGCTGGTCTATGCGTTGGGGAGCTTCACCGACCGAGACGTGATCCCGGGCATCCGCGAGCATGCCCACACCCTCGCGCCCGGCACATCGGTGCAGGTGCGAGCCCGGATCCGCGAACTGGCTGCGGCGCGCGGGAGGGTGCTGGTCTGCGGCGGTGGGCTGAGCGGGATCGAGGTCGCCGCCGAGATCGCCGAGGCCTATCCAGATCTGCGCGTCACCCTGGCGACCGCCAGCCAGATCGGGCCAGGGTTGTCGCAGCGTGCCCGGGCGCATATCGCCAAGACCCTGAGCCGCCTGCATGTGTCCGTTCTCGAGCAAACCCGCATCCTGGCGTTGGGGGCAGGTAGGGCGCGGATGGCGACGGAAAACCTGCCATTTGACCTCTGCCTGTGGACCGGTCCTTTCGCGGTGCCCCAGATCGCGCGGCAGGCGGGCCTGGCCGTCGACGCGGGTGGCAGGATCCTGGTCGATGACCGGCTCCGCTCGCTGTCGCACGCCGAGGTCAGGGTGGTCGGGGATGCGGCCGCGCTCGGCGGCGCCGTCCATCGACATGTGCGCCCGGCCTGTGCTTCGGCCACGGCCATGGGCGCCTATGCGGCCAGCGCTTTGGCTGCTGAACTTGCAGGGCGCGATAGTCGCCCGTTTCGGCTGGCGTATGTGGGCAAGTACGTGAGCTTGGGCCGGCGCGAGGCGGTGGCCGACTGGGTCCGACCCGACGACCAGCCCCGCGGAAGAATCTGGACCGGCTGGCCGGCTGTGTGGTGGAAGAGCCTGGTGATCACGGCCGTGGGCGTCTGGGGCCAGATCCAGGCGGAGCGCTGGTGGAGCGGCAATTATCAGTTGGCCAGATGGATCGAAACGCCCGATCTGGAGCACAATAGCGGTGGCCATGAATCACTCTGTCAGTAACGGGAGTATAAGTCCTCAGATCATCGGGTTAAAAAGTCCCCTGATCAGCGGCAAGAAAGTACCCTTCCTGGACACACCTGGGAGGGCCGGACATGCTGCGAAAAGAGGACTATATGACGATCAAAGGCATGGCAGCCGTGGGCTGCTACAAGAAAGACATCGCGGATGCCCTCGGAGTGCATCCCAAGACGGTGAGCCGGGCCCTCAAACGAGGCGCGGCGCCGGCGCGCAGTCGGCGCAAGCGTAGCAGCAAGCTGGAGCCGTATATATGGAAGGTGGATGAACTGTTAGGCCAGGGGGTCTGGAATGCGATGGTGATCCTGCGTGAGATCCAGGCACTGGGTTACGCGGGGCAGCAAACCATGGTCCGGGACTATGTCCGGCCCAAGCGCATTCTGCGGACAAAGCGAGCCACCGTGCGCTTTGAGACCGAACCTGGGCGGCAGTTGCAGTGCGACTGGGGCACGCAGCGGACGGTGGTGGCCGGGGAAGAAGTGGACGTGGAGTTCATCGTGAACACGCTGGGCTACTCCCGGCGGACGCACTTCTGGTGCACCGATAGCCAGGATGCCGAGCACACGCTCGAGGGCCTGGTCCGCACCTTCGAGTACCTGGGCGGGATTCCTAAGGAAGTCCTGTTGGACAACCTGAAAGCGGCGGTCCTTCGGCATCCGTCTGGCCAGCCGGCCGTCTTCCAGGAGCGCTTCCTGGACTTTGCCGGGCACTATGGCTTTGTGCCCAAGGCTTGCCAACCGTATCGGGCGAGAACGAAGGGCAAAGACGAACGGATGGTGGGTTACATCAAACACCACTTCTTCGTTCGGTATCGGGCGTTCGAGAGTTGGGCCCATCTCAACCAGTTGGCCGAGGAGTGGTTGCGCACCGAGGCGGATCCCCGGGTACACGGGACTACTCACGAAGTGGTGGCCGAGCGGTTTGCACGGGAGCTGCCGGCACTGCAGCCCTTGCCGCTCGTGCGCTTCAACACCAGCTATCGGGAGTGGCGGCAGGTGAGTTGGGACGGCTACATCGAGGTGCGCGGCAACCGCTATAGCGTGCCGGCTGAATATGTGGGTTCCCGGGTGGAAGTGCGGATCGGGCTGGACGAGCGTGTGCAGGTCTGGCACGGCGAGCGTTTTGTGACTGAGCATCGCCTGCGCGCCAAGACTGAGGGTTGGGTGACGCTGAGTGCCCACCACGCTGATCTGTGGCGCACGCTGATGCCGGTTGAGCAGCGGCCGCTCTCGGTCTATGCCCAGGAGGTGGAGCCATGATGGACCTGGAAGCCCTCCTGAGCCGCATGAAGTTGGAGCACCTCGAGCACCAGTTGGATGGGGTTTGTGATGAAGCGGCTGCCCGCAACCTGGACTACCGGACCTTTCTGACCCGGGCATTGAGCGCTGAGTGGCAGGGGCGACAACAACGCGGCGTGGAAGCGCGGCTCAAACAGGCACGCTTCCCCTGGCACAAGACCTTGGAGCAATTCGACTTTGACTTCCAACCCAGTCTGGATCGCCAGCAAGTCCGCGAGCTGGCGGGGTTGGCCTTTGTGGAGCGTGCCCAGAACGTGATCCTGCTTGGACCACCGGGTGTGGGCAAGACCCATCTGGCGGTGGCGCTGGGTGTGAAGGCCGTGGAGAGCGGTTACAGCGCGCTCTTCCTGACGCTGGAAACGTTGATGACGCGACTGACCCGCGCCCGGCATGAGAACCGCCTTGAGCGTATCCTGCAGCAACTGGCCTACCCGCGGCTCTTGATCCTGGATGAGATCGGTTATCTGCCGCTCTCGCGAGACGAGGCCAGTCTCTTCTTCCGATTGCTGGTGCGCCGCTATGAACGGGGCAGTCTGGTGGTGACGTCCAACAAGAGCTTCGCCGATTGGGGCGAGATCTTCAACGACCAGGTTCTGGCGGCGGCGATTCTGGATCGGCTGCTCCACCAGGCGACGACACTCAATATCAAGGGTGACAGCTACCGGCTGAAGGACAAGCGCCGTGCCGGCTGGTTCACCCGCAGCGGACAGGCGCTGCCGGCAACCGCCGACGAAACCGCAACCGAACTGGCTCTGGCATGACGATGGACCACCGCAGCACCCGAGCCCAGGATCTGGCTCTGAGCGACGACGACCAGGGGAAGCCCGATTGGCATAACCCCGTGATGGAGCCACGCCGCCCCGCAAAAAGCGCGGGGCATCGCGGCTCCATTTCGGGCGGGACTTATTCCGCTCGGCGGCGCCACCGCCCTGGACTTCGCCCCCCAGAGCCCAAATGCTCCCGCACAGGTGCCGCGATTGACCCGGTGTGTGCCGCGAGGAGGTGCCTATGCCCTAGCTGAACAGCGGACAAAACGCCCGCTGATCAGGGGACTTTTTAACCCGATGAATTCTGGACTTCATATTTCGATCTTGACACCACGTCAGCTGCATGCCATTGTTAGGCCTCGCTTGGCGCTCGATGACGCGCCAAAACCGCTCAGTTTCCCGGCCTGCCGTCGACAGAGCCTCTTCTCTCATATGACCTCGGCCAAACCGGGCACCTTCTTCGGTGGCGCACAAAGACTCGGCCCGACAGCCGGCCGGCGTCGCACTCCCGCCCGCCAAACAAGGCCCGGGCGCTCGACCCGCCTCAGCCC
>Ga0209573_1003120_pt1 | contig 19159 bp, 14 predicted proteins | sample TNRBio252014_DNA_FD_185870 | JGI IMG/M metagenome (GOLD analysis project Ga0209573, IMG submission 185870) | Wastewater treatment Type I Accumulibacter community from EBPR Bioreactor in Madison, WI, USA - TNR Reactor_6/25/2014_ DNA (SPAdes)... | ecosystem: Engineered > Bioreactor > EBPR >...
TCGAGCCGGCGGAAGGCGTCAAGCTGCGCCTCGCGCTCGGCGCCGCCCTCGATCAGCGGCAGCATCGCCGCTGCCAGCGCTTCGGGGGATGCCGCCGCCTGAAGCAGGATGGGGGTGACGTCCTCGCCCAGGATCAGGCTGGGCAGCACGGGGGTGGAGACCTTCACCAGCGTCTGGATGATCAGCTTCTCGATGGGCGAGACCTTGTAGGCGACGGTCATCGGCACGCCGGCCAGCCCGAGTTCGAGCGTCACCGTGCCGGAGGCGGCCAGCGCGGCCCGGGCCCGGCGGAAGGCGGTCCATTTCGCCGCCTCTCCCTCGACCAGTTCCGGCTTGACCGGCCAGCCGGCCACCGCCGCCTCGACCGCGCCGCGCACATGCGGCACCACGGGCAACTGAAAGGCGATGCGCGGCACCTCAGCCGCCAGCCTGGCCGCCGCCGCACCAAACACCGGCAAGAGGCGCGTCACCTCCGACATCCGGCTGCCCGGCAACAGCAGAACGTTGCGTTCGTATTCGCGGGCCAGCGCATCTTCCGGCCGTGGCCGCAGATCCTGCAAGCGTTCGACCAGCGGGTGGCCGACATAGGTGCACGGCGGCCCGCCGAGCCGCTGGTGCGCCGCCGGCTCGAACGGCAGCACCGCCAGCACATGGTCGATGTAGGCGCGCATCCTGGCGGCGCGCCCTTCGCGCCAGGCCCAGACGGTGGGCGAGACGTAATCGATGACCGGGATGTCGGGCGCCCGGGCGCGCAGCTTTCTCGCTACGCGATGGGTGAAATCGGGACTGTCGATGATCACCAGCGCGTCGGGCCGGGTCAACTCGGCCATGGTCGCGGTGCGGCGGATGCGCTCCAGCAGCGTCGGCAGGCGCTTGATCACCGGCAGAAATCCCATCACCGCGATGTCCGCCATCGGGAACAGGCTTTTCAGCCCCTCGGCTTCCATCATCGGACCGCCGACGCCATCCATCTGGATGTTCCACTGGCGGGCGCGCAATTCACGCATCAGCTTGGCGCCGAGGATATCGCCCGAGGTTTCGCCCGCCACCAGAAACAGCTTGAGGGCGCGGCCGGTGTCGCGCGGGGGGGACATGGGCTCAGGCGTCGCCTTCCCGGCGCGGCTGGCAGATGGCCCGGTCGGCGCCGGCCCGGATGAAGGCGATGATCTCCTCGACCTGCGGATGGCCGGCGAACTGCACCGCCACGTCCTCGACCCGCTCCTTCAGCGTGCCTTCCTCGGCAAACAGCGCGCGATAGGCGCGGCGCAGATCCTGCACCGCCTCGCGGCTGAAATTGCGGCGGCGCAGGCCGACGATGTTGAGCCCGGCCAGATGCGCCCGGTTGCCCATGGCCAGACCGTAGGGAATAAGATCGTTTTCCAGCCCGGTCATGCCGCCGACGAAGGCATGCGGCCCGACGCGCGTGAACTGGATGACGGCGGAGGCGCCGGCGCAGATGGCAAAATCGCCCACCGAGACGTGGCCGGCGAGCATGGCGCTGTTGACCAGAATGACGTTGTTGCCGACCTGACAATCGTGGCCGACATGGGCGTTGGCGAGAAAGGCGCAGTTGTCGCCGATCACCGTCGCCATGCCACCGCCCTCGGTGCCCGGATTGATGGTGACGCCCTCGCGGATGATGACATTCGACCCGATGCTCAGGGTCGATTTCTCGCCGCGATACTTCAGATCCTGCGGCTGGTGGCCGACCGAGGCGAAGGAGAAAATCTTCGCGCCCGGGCCGATGGTGGTTGTGCCGGCGATCACCACATGGCTCGTCAGTCGGGCGCCGTCGCCGAGCCTGACCTCCGGTCCGATATGGCAGAACGGGCCGATCTCGACATCATCGCCGATCACCGCGCCGTCTTCGATCACAGCAGAAGCATGTATCCTGTTTGTCATCTCAATCCACCAGCATGGCGCTGACTTCGGCCTCGGCGACCTTCTGGCCGTCGACGATGGCCTCGCCCCGGAACCACCACATATTCCGGCGCTGATTGGTCTTGGTCATGTGATATTCGACGCGATCGCCCGGCACGACGGGCTTGCGGAACTTCACCTTGTCGATGGTCATGAAGTAGACCGCCTTGGGCCGTCCGCCGCTGGCGCGCGCCGCAACACACATCGCCCCCGCCGTCTGTGCCATGCCCTCGATCAGCAGAACGCCCGGAAAAATCGGACGATCCGGAAAATGGCCGGTGAACTGCGGCTCGTTGGCCGTGACATTCTTGATGCCGATGCCCGACTCATCGCGGTTCACCTCGATGATCTTGTCGACCAGCAGGAACGGGTAGCGATGCGGCAGAAGGTCCATCAGCCGCTGGATATCGATCGTTTCCAGTGTCTTGGTTGCCTCAGTCATGCGGTCCGTCCTGCTTCCCCTCTACCGGTTCCGGTTGCCGGTCATTCCTTGCCGCGCGTCGCCAGACGCTCAAGCACAGCCACTTCCTTCATGGCCTGGCGCGCCGGCTTTGCCGGGCTGCCGAGATAGCGCCCGCCGGCCGCCAGATCGCGCATCACGCCCGATTGCGCGCCGATCTGCGCCGCCATGCCGATGCGGACATGGCCGGCAACACCGACCTGTCCGCCGAGGACGACATAATCCTCCAAAGTCGACGAGCCGGCGATGCCGGCATGCGAGACGATGACGCAATGGCGTCCGACGACGACGTTATGGCCAATCTGCACCAGATTGTCGATCTTCGTGCCTTCGCCGATCACCGTGTCACGCGTCGTGCCGCGGTCGATGCAGGTGTTGGCGCCGATCTCGACATCGTCCTGCACGATGACACGGCCAACCTGCGGCACCTTCAGATGCCCGCCCGGCCCCATGGCAAAACCGAACCCGTCCTGACCGATGCGCACGCCGGGGTGAATGATCACCCGGTTGCCCAGCAGGCAATGTTGCAGCGTGGCGCCCGATCCGACCGACGAATCGCGACCGACGCGCACATCCGGTCCGATCACCGCGCCGGCACAGATGATGCTGCGGGCACCAATCTCGGCACGTGGCCCGATCACCGCGCCGGGGTCGACAATGACCCCCTCCTCCAGCCGAGCCTCGGGATGAACGAAGGCGCCGGGCGCCACGCCGATCGCGCCGAAAACCGAACCGGGTCGCAGCGCGGAGGGGTAAAGCCGCCCCGCCATCCGGGCATAGGCCTTGTAGGGTTCGTTCGAGACCAGCGCGATGACGCCCGCCGGCAGGCGATCGGCGAATTTCGGTGCGACAAAACAGGCTGTCGCCGCAGTGGTGCGCGCCGCTTCGGCATAGGCAGAGTTTTCGAGAAAGGTCAGATCGCCCGGGCGGGCCGCTTCCAGTGGCGCTACACCGGTCACAACAGCATCCTGATCGGCTGTTTCGGCAACGGATGCGCCGGTGGCGGCGACAATCGCCGCGATAGTCTGCGGCTCGGGCCTTGGGAAAAACGCCGGAGCCGTCATCGTCACACCCTTAAACTCAGGCGGCGGAGCAAGGCCCCGCCGCGTAGTGGTCATCAGAAGCTGGTGCCGCCCGAGAAGCGGAATGCCTGCATGCGATCGCCGCCATACTTGGCCCCCGTCGCCGTGCGGAAGCCGGTATCCTTGGTGAGCGCGTAAGCATAGTCGAAGCGGATCGGACCGAGCGGCGACTTCCACAGCAGCGAAGCGCCGATGGAGGAGCGCAGCATGTTCTTGTCGCGCACGTTCACGCATTCGGGCTGGCCGACATAGGCGGACTGGCCGACATACGGGCAGCTGCCGTTGGCATTCAGGCCGTTGATGGCGCCGTTGCCGTTGACATCGTAGTAGCGGGCGCCGCGATAGCCGAAGACCGTACCGGCATCGGCGAAGACCGCGCCGCGCATGCCCAGATCACGCGGAATCCACGGCAGGTCGAACTGCGCTTCCACCGAGGCACCGAAGTAGGTGGTGCCGCCGAGCGCGTTGCCGGACGGGTCGCCGTTCAGATCGCGCGGGCCAAGACCGCCCGGAGCGAAACCGCGCACCAGATTCGGCCCCATGAAGAAGTGGTCCATCATGCGAACCGAGCCGCCGTTGTAGCCGGCGCTGCCATTGATATGGCCAAAGCCGGAGATATGGCCGCCCTGGAAACGCACAAGGCCGGTGATCTCGTCGGTCAGCGGATAATAGTAGCGCGCATCGCCGGTCACACGGAAGAACTTGCTGTCGCCGCCGAGGCCGGCGATTTCAGGCCGCAGTTCGGCCAGGAGACCGCTGGTCGGGTTCTTCGGGTTGTCGAGCGAATTATAGAGGAAGGTCAGGCCCGCCAGCGAGGTGAGCGTGCGGCCTTCCGCCTGTTTCACCGAAACCGAGGCTTCGCCGTTGTTCAGGCAGGTCTCGCCGGCCGCATAGACATAGCCGATCACCGGCGTCGTACAATCGTTGTAAGGACGCTTGTCGGTGTTCGGGATGGTGATCTTCTGCGAATACAGCGTGTAGCGCGCGCCGATCGAGAATTCCTCGTTGAACGGCAGGGAGGTGCGCAGCGTACCGCCGGTCGTCCGCGTCTCGTAGCGCTGATACTGCGAGTTGAAGGTCTGGCGCGAGAACAGGTCAAACCCGACGGCAAGACGGCGGTCGAGGAAGAACGGCTCGGTGAAGGAGAGTTCGAACCCGCGGGTGCGCTGGCCGTTCGAGATCGAGGCCTTCACGAACTGACCGCGCCCGAGGAAGTTGGCCTCGGTCACCGAAGCCTCGGCAAGGAAGCCGTCGGTGGTGGAATAGCCGCCCGAGATGGCGAAGGAGCCGGTGGCCTGATCCTCGACATCGACGTTGATGATGACGCGATCCGGCGAAGAGCCCTGCTCGGTCGAGATGCGCACCGTCCGGAAGTATCCCAGCGCCTTCAGGCGGCGCTCGGCGCGGTCGACATAAACCTTGTTGAAGGCATCGCCTTCGCCAAGGTCGAACTCACGGCGGATCACATAATCACGCGTGCGGGAGTTGCCGCGCACGTTGATGCGCTCGACGTAGACACGCGGACCTTCCTCGACCGAATAGACGATGTTGACCGTCCGGGTCGCAGGATCGCGGTTGCCGCTGGGGCGGACCTGGGCAAAGGCATAGCCACGCTTTGACGTCTCGCCGGCGATGGCCTCGACCGACTTTTCCACCGCTTCGGCGTTGTAGACATCGCCCTGAGAGGTGCGCACGACGCGCTGGAGCGAGGCGTTGTCAACGTCGCGAACCCGCGAATCGACCGAGGCGCTGGCGACGCGATACTGTTCGCCTTCCTCGACCACAATGTTGATCACGTGGCCCTTGCGCGCCGCGTCATAGTCGGCCGACGAGGAGACGACGCGGAAATCGGCATAGCCGTGCTTGAGATAGAAGCGGCGAATGCGGTCGACGTCGGCGGCAAGGCGGTCCGGATCATAGACGTCGGAGGTCTTGAGCCAGCCGAACAGGCCCGACTCGGTCGTCTCCATGACGTTGCGCAGCTTGCTCGACGAATAATGCGAATTGCCGGAGAACTCGATGGCTGCAATGCCGGTCTTGCCACCTTCGACGATGACAAAGGCCACGTCGACGCGGCCGTCGGCGGCGTTGGAGACACGTGCCGTGATCCGGGCATCGCTGCGGCCGGAGCGGCGGTAGATTTCCATGAGGCGCTGCACGTCGCTGTCGACCAGCGTCTGGCTGAACGGACCACGCGAGCGGCTCTGCACCTCGCCCATGAGCACGTCGCTCTTGAGCTTGCTGTTGCCCTCGAAGGTCACGCGGCTGATCACCGTCTCGACTGCGGCGGCACGCGCGGCGCGCGGTGCCTGCGCCATGGCCGGCAGCACGGCAACGCTCGTCATCAGGGCGCCGAGAAGACCGATGGTCGCCCGGCCGACGAGGTGACGCGGCCTTTCCATGCTGTCGGCTGCACTGGTGTGTTGATCAACAGTCTTCATCATCGCTTCGCCTATTCCACGGAACCGCATGGTTCTTGTCGTTGGCAACCCTACGGACAGTCGGACTGTCCCATGATCGCTCTTTGCTTCTAACGGCTCGGTCCTTCAATGCAACCTCGAAAACCGGAATGATTAATTTTTTCCAACTGCTCGTGGCATGGGCACCACGCCCCTACCCCTTGGTGATCTGGACGATGTCATTGACCACCGAAAAGGCCATCAGCAGCAGCACCAGAGTGAGCCCCACCCGGAACAGCATTTCCTGCGCCCGGCGGTTGAGCGGACGGCCGAACACCGCCTCGAAGGCATAGAACATCAGGTGCCCGCCATCGAGCAGCGGCACCGGCATCAGATTGATGAAGCCGATGGAGATCGACAGCAGCGCCGCCAGCGAGAGCAGCGAGACGATGCCGCTTTCCGCCACCTTGCCCGAGACCTGGGCGATGCGGATCGGCCCCGAGAGCTGGTCGGCCTTCTCGCGGCCGCGCACCAGCCCGCCGAGATAATTCACCGACTGCTTGATCAGGCCAACGATCTGATGGCCGCTGAGCGACAGGCTGTCGAAGAAGCCGTACTTGACCAGCCGGTGATGCTCGGCCAGCGAGGACGAGGAAATGCCCAGAACGCGCGAGCGGACGATACCGAGCGAGGTTTTCTGCTCGACCACCGCAGGCTCGGCCTTGACCGACTGGATGCGGCCCTGACGGGCGATCTCGATCACCACCGGGCCGTTGTTGGCGGTGGAAATGACGCGGCGGATGGCTTCGAAGGAATCGATGGCCTCGCCGTCGATGGAGACGATCCGGTCGCCCGACTGGATGCCGGCCAGGGCGGCGGGCGAACCGGCGGAAACCTGATCGACCACCGGATCGATCACATAGCGACCGATGAACATGAAGGTGGACGAGAAGATCACCAGCGCCAGCAGGAAATTGGCGATCGGCCCGGCGGCGACGATGGCGGCGCGCTGCCAGACCGGCTTGAACTGGAAGGCCTGCCTGCGCTCCTCTTCGGAGAAGCTGTCGATCAGTTCGTTGTCGGGCACGCTGGCGCCGTTGAGGTCGCCCTTGAACTTGACGTAGCCGCCGAGCGGCACGGCGCAGAGCTTCCACTCCGTGCCCTTGGAATCGGTCCAGCCCCAGAGCTTGGGGCCAAACCCGAGGGCGAAGGCATCCACCCCCACCCCGCACCAGCGGCCGACGAGATAATGGCCCATCTCGTGCACGAAGACGACGAGGCCGAGGACGAACAGGAACGGCAGGAGATAGCCGAAAAACGACCAGACATGCCCGCCCATTGCCGTGAGAAATTCCACCTGTCCGTCCTCCGAGGCGTACGCGCCAAACGCTGGCACAACCGACGCTAAAGTCCCTTAAAGGGTGCCACGATGCGGGGGCAGCGACAACTGTTCGCGCGCCCTGACACGGGCCAGATCGTCAACGAAAATCGCGTCTTCGATCGACTTCGGCTCAGCAAAAGCGGACATTCCGGGCAAATTCATGACAGTTTGAACTAAATTAACGATATCCCCAAAAGCTATCCGGCCATCGAGAAAAGCCGCCACGGCGACCTCGTTTGCGGCGTTCAAAACGGTCGGCATCGCCCTGCCCTCAACCAGCGCGTGCCGGGCCAGGGCGAGCGCGGGAAAACGTTCGAGGTCGGGGGCGAAGAAGTCAAGCCGGCCGATGGCGGCGAGATCGAGGCGGCGGGCGCCGCTCTCGGCGCGTTGCGGCCAGGCCAGGCAATGGGCCATCGGCACGCGCATGTCGGGCACCGCCATGCCGGCGTTCACCGAGCCGTCGGTGAACTGCACAAGCCCGTGAATCGCCTGCTGGGGATGAACGAGCACCTCGATCCGCGATTCCGGCAGGCCGAAGAGATGGTGCGCCTCGATCAGTTCCAGCCCCTTGTTCATCATCGAGGCGGAATCGATGGTGATCTTGGCGCCCATGGCGAAATTGGGGTGCTTGAGCGCCTCGGCAAGGCTGGCGCCGGCAATCCGCTCGCGGCTCCAGGTGCGGAACGGACCGCCCGAGGCGGTCAGGGCGATCTTCTCCACCTGATCCATGGTGGCGGCGCCGAGCGCCTGAAAGATCGAGTTGTGTTCCGAATCGAGCGGCAGGATCGTCGCTCCCGCCGCCTTGGCGAGTGCCAGAACAGCCGCGCCGGCCGAGACCATCGCCTCCTTGTTGGCAAGGGCAACCGTGGCGCCGGCGCTGAGCGCGGCGCAGGTCGGCGCAAGGCCGGACACGCCGGTGATCGCCGCCACCACCCGGTCGGCCGGGCGGGCGGCTGCCTCGCACACCGCTGCCGCCCCGGCCATCGGCGTGATGCCGGAGCCGGAGAGTTCCGCCTTGAGCGCGCTGTAGGCCGTTTCGTCGGCGATCGCGGCGCAGGCGGCGCCCAGATCACGGGCCAGCGCCGCCAGCGCGGCGGCGTTGCGGCCGCCGGCCACCGCTTCCACCCGGTAGCGCCCGGGAACGGCGCGGATGACCGCCGCGGCGGACGAACCGATGGACCCCGTCGCCCCAAGGATCGACACCGACGTCGCGGCGGCACTCACCATGCCAGAAGGCCCTCGGCCACCCTGTTCAGAACGCCGCCATGCAACAGGCCGACGAGGGCGGCGACGATGATCGCCAGCGCAAAGCCGTCGAGCCGGTCGAGAAAGCCGCCATGGCCGGGGATCAGCGAACCGGCATCCTTGACGCCGAACCGGCGCTTGAGAAACGACTCGAAGAGATCGCCGAAAACAACGGTAATCCCAAGGAAAAATGCAATCACGGCGTGCATGCCGCGAATCGGCTGGCCGGCGATCAGCAGCACCAGAAGCGCGCCCAGCGTGCCCGAGATCAGCCCGCCGACGACGCCGGACCAGGTTTTCTTGGGGCTGATTCTGGGCGCGAATTTCGGCCCGCCAAAGGTGCGCCCGGCAAAATAGGCGCCGATGTCGGTGAGCCAGACCACCGCGAACATGAACATGATGGCGACAAAGCCGAGCGTGCCGGCGCCGCGCACCAGAACCGCCGCGATGAACATGCCGAAGGCAACCAGAAACCCGACCGGGAACCAGAACCGTGCCGCCCCGGCAGGGGCGAGCGTGTAGCTGGCGCCAGCGCCGAGCGTCAGCACCGACAGGATCAGTTGCGCCCCGCCCCGGTCGAGCCCGCCGGCGGTGACCGCTGCGGCGAGGCCAACCAGCATGGCAAAGGTGTTGGCCTTTTCCGGCGCGCAGATGCGGGCCCATTCAAAGGCGACCGCCACGGCCAGCGCGGTCCACACCCCGGCGAACAGCCAGCCCCCGGCCCAGGCTGCCCCGATCGCCCCGGCCGCCATGACGATGGCCGAGACGACGCGCTGGGTCAGTTCGCTCTTGCCGCGCAGCCCCTCGCCCGCCATCACAGCCCCCCGAAGCGGCGCGTGCGCGTGCCATACTCGGCCAGCACCGCATCCAGCGCCTTGCGGTCGAAATCGGGCCAGAGCACCGGGGAAAAGACGAATTCCGAATACGCCGCCTGCCAGAGCAGGAAATTGGACAGCCGCTGCTCGCCCGAGGTGCGGATGATCAGGTCGGGATCGGGCATGAAGGCGGTCGAGAGCCGCGCGTCGATGTCCTCGGGAGCCAGCCTGTCGGGATCGAGCGTGCCGGCGGCGATGTCGGCGGCAAGGCGGCGCACCGCCGACAGCATCTCCTGACGGGCGCCATAGTTGAAGGCAACGACCAGCGTCAGCCCGGTGTTGCGGGCGGTGGTGGCCTCGGCCTCGTCAAGCAGGGCGCGGATGTCTTCCGACAGCCCGTCGCGGCTGCCGATGATGCGGACACGCACGTTCTGGCGCGACAGGTCGGCCAGATCGTTGCGGATGAAGAACTTCAGCAGGCCGAACAGCTCGGCGATCTCGGCGGCGGGCCGCGACCAGTTCTCGGACGAGAAGGAATAGATGGTCAGAAACGGGATATGCAGGTCGGAGCAGGCACGCACGGTGCGGCGCACGGCCTCAACGCCAGCCTTGTGACCGAAAGCTCGGGGCATGCCGCGCTGCTGGGCCCAGCGGCCGTTGCCGTCCATGATGATGGCGACATGCCTGAGCCCATAGGGAGCGCTCCCGCCCGAAGCGGTCTCCGGGGGCGCAGCGCGCGTGCGGGCCGCCTGTTCCATCAATGCCAGCCCTCCCGGTCCGTCGCTCAGACGTGCATGATCTCTTTTTCCTTGTGGGCGAGCAGGGCGTCCACCTCCTCGATGGTCTGGTCGGTCGCCTTCTGCACCTGATCATGGGCGCGGGTGGCGTCGTCCTTGGCCATCTTGCCGTCCTTTTCCAGCTTCTTGAGCAGTTCCATGCCATCGCGGCGGACATGGCGGACAGCAACGCGCGCCGCCTCGGCGTATTTGTGGGCGACCTTCACCATCTCCTGCCGGCGCTGCTCGTTCAGCTCCGGAATGCGCAGGCGGATCACCTGCCCTTCGGTGTTCGGGTTGAGGCCGAGCGAGGAATCGCGAATCGCCTTTTCCACGGCATGGACCATGCCGCGATCCCAGACCTGCACCGAGAGCAGGCGCGCCTCCGGCACCGAGACGGTGGCCACCTGAGCGATCGGCATGCGGGCGCCGTAGGCTTCCACCTCGATCGGATCGAGCAGGTTGGCCGAGGCGCGGCCGGTGCGCAGCGAGCCGAGATCATGCTTGAAGGCAGCAATCGCGCCCTGCATGCGGCGCTTGATATCGTTGAGATCGAAATTCCCAGTCATCGAACCCTCACAATTCTTCTGTTCTCGTTACGCCGGACCTTCCCCGCCCGCAAGCGCGTCCCGTCAATTTTCAGCGGTGCACCACGGTTCCATGGCCGGAGCCGGTCAGCACGCGGGCAATCGAGCCCTTGTCGTGGATCGAAAAGACGATGATCGGCAGGTTGGCATCGCGGGCCAGCGCGAAGGCGGCGGTATCCATCACCTTGAGGTCGCGGGCGATGACCTCGTCATAGGTCACGGAATCATAGCGCGTCGCGGTCCTGTCCTTCTTCGGGTCGGCCGTGTAGATGCCGTCGACCTGCGTCGCCTTCATCATCACGTCGCAGCCGAGTTCCGCCGCGCGCAGGGCGCCGCCGGTGTCGGTGGTGAAGAACGGATTGCCGGTGCCGCCGGCGAGAATGACGATGCGGCCCTTGGACAGATGGTCCGAGGCCTGCTGGCGGGTGTAGGTCTCGACCACCGAGGGCATCGCCACGCCCGACATGGCGCGGGCCGAGTGGCCGAGGGCTTCAACCTGCGCCTCCAGCGCGATCGCGTTCATCACCGTGCCGAGCATGCCCATCGAATCGGCGGCCGGGCGCGACAGACCCATGCCGGACATCTGGGCGCCGCGGAAGATGTTGCCGCCGCCGATGACCACCGCCAGCTCGACGCCGAGGTTGGCCGCCTCGACCAGATCGCCGCAGATCTGGCGCACCGTCGGCTGGTGGATGCCGAAGCTTTCCGGCCCCATCAGCGCCTCGCCCGAGAGTTTCACCAAAGCGCGTTTGTATCTGGGCGTGGCGGTCATCTCGGTCTCCGGGTCGGGTCAGATCAGTTAAAAAAAGGGCGGCTCATCGCCGCCCCTGTTCGTCACGAAAGCATGGCGCAAATCAGGCGCCGCCGGCCTTCTTCACTTCGTCGGCGAAGTCGGACACTTCTTTCTCGATTCCCTCGCCCAGCGCAAACCGGACGTAGCCTTTCAGCGCGATCGGAGCGCCGGCCGACTTGGCCGCCTCGTTCACGGCCTGAAGCACGGTCTTGGCGTTGTCGTGGATGAAGGGCTGATCGACGAGGCAGACTTCCTTGAAGAAGGTCTTGAGGCCCGATTCGACGATCTTCTCGACGACGTTGGCCGGCTTGCCCGAGGCAGCGGCCTTCTCCGACAGCACGGCGCGCTCGCGCGCCACCACGCTCTCGTCCATCGAGCCGGCATCGAGCGCCTGCGGGTTGGTGGCGGCGACGTGCATGGCGATCTGGCGGCCGAGGGCGGCGAGCTGGCCGGCGTCGCCCTTGGATTCCAGCGCGACGATGACGGCGATCTTGCCAAGCCCGTCGACGACCTGATTGTGGACGTAGGAGGCAACAACGCCCTCGGCGACCTTGAGGCCGGCGACGCGGCGCAGCGACATGTTCTCGCCCACGGTGGCAACCGCGTTGGTGATCGCCTCGGCCACGCTGCCGCCGCCCGGATAGGCTGCGGACTTCAGCGCCTCGATCTCGGACGCGCCGTTCAGCGCGATGCCGGCGACGGTGCGCACGATGCCCTGGAACTGGTCGTTGCGGGCGACGAAGTCGGTTTCCGAGTTCAGTTCGACAACCACGCCCGCCGTGCCGGCAACAGCCGCCGCGACCAGACCCTCGGCCGCGACACGGCCCGACTTCTTGGCCGCCTTGGCCAGGCCCTTGGTGCGCAGCCAGTCGATGGCCGCTTCGAGGTCGCCCTTGGTCTCGGCCAGCGCGCCCTTGCAGTCCATCATGCCGGCGCCGGTTTTCTCGCGCAGTTCCTTGACCAGAGCCGCAGTGATCTCCGCCATGGGAATCATCCTTTATGTTCAGTCAGTTAAACGGTATTTCTAAAGCAAGGCCCGGAACGCGATCGCGCCCCGGGCCCCGCTTTGAATTGGGTGTCGGAAGGCTTACGCGATCAGCGCGCGGGCCTTGTCGATCCAGCCTTCGCGGGCGATGCGGCCGTGCAGCTTGACGTCGCCGTCCAGCTTCTTCTCGTCGGCCGGGGTCATCGCCGCGAACTGCCAGAAGTGGAAGATGCCGGCATCGTTCAGCTTCTTCTCCAGCTCCGGGCCGAGAGCGCCGAGCTTGGTCAGGTCATCGGGCGCGCCGCGCGGAGCGGAGAGGCGCTCGAAGACGAAGGCCAGTTCCTCGTCGGCAGCCGCGGCCGGCAGGTCCTCGACCACCGGCGCTTCAGCGGCGCCCAGATCGATGCCCATGTCGCCGGCGCCGCGGCCGATGCCGTCGATCGCCGCGCGGGCGATCATCTCGCAATACAGCGCGATGGCGCGGCCGGCGTCATCGTTGGCCGGGATCGGGAAGGTCACGCCGTCCGGATCGCAGTTGGTGTCGACGATCGCCACCACCGGAATGTTGAGGCGCTTGGCCTCCTGCAGCGCCAGCTGCTCCTTGTTGGTGTCGATGACGAAGATCAGGTCGGGGGTGCCGCCCATGTCCTTGATGCCGCCGAGCGCCTTTTCGAGCTTTTCCTGCTCGCGGGAGAGCATCAGGCGCTCTTTCTTGGTCAGGCCCTGGGCGCCGCCGGCGAGGGTCTCGTCGACCTTGCGCAGACGCTGGATCGAGGCCGAAATGGTCTTCCAGTTGGTCAGCATGCCGCCGAGCCAGCGGGAGTTGACGTAATACTGGGCGCAACGCTTGGCGCTTTCGGCAATCGCGTCCTGCGCCTGGCGCTTGGTGCCGACGAACAGGATGCGGCCGCCGCGGGCCACCGTGTCGCTGACCTGCTGAAGCGCGCGCTGGAACATCGGCGCGGTCTGGCTCAGGTCGATGATGTGAATCTTGTTACGGACGCCATAGATGTACTGTGCCATCTTGGGGTTCCAGCGGTGGGACTGGTGGCCGAAATGCGCACCAGCCTCCAGCAGCTGCCGCATCGAAACGTCGGGCAACGCCATAGGTCTTCTCCGGTTAATGCCTCCGCGGGGCGAATACCGGGGACCCCGGCACCAGACGGTCGAAACCAGCCCACGCGTGTGTGATACGCGTCCCTTAAGCGCAGTTCGCGCCAAAAAGCAAGAGGCTGCGGCATGAAGGGCGGCGTTTTCGCTGCCCCCTACAGCGCCTTCACATCGACGACGCCGGCCAGCGCCTTCAGCGCGCCGACGACGGCGGGCGAGACATCGAACTGGCCCGGCAGGCGGATTTCCACCTCGCCCTCGGCCTCGCCCAGCAGAACGACCAGCGAGACAGCCCCCTCGCCCTTGCGCGCCAGCCGCTGGTGCAGCCCGGCAAGCGGCGCATCCTCGCGCACGAAGATCTTCACCGCCTTCTGAACGCGGGCCACGGCACGGTCGAGCGGCTCGGCCTCGATGATGCGGCAGCGCACCTCCTCGCCCTCCAGCGTGGCCGAAACCGAGAGCAGCAGCACGTTGCCCGGCTCCAGCAGCGGCCGCAGCTGTGCCAGCCCCTCGGCGAACAGGATCGCCTCGAACTGCGAGGAGCGGTCGGACAGGGTGACGATGCCCATCTTGTTGCCGCTCTTGGTGCGCCGCTCCTGCCGGTCGAGCACCGAGGCGGCGAGACGGCCGTGCGAGGCGCCGGCCTTCACGAAGCGGGCAAATTCGGCGAAACTGGGCACCGACAGGCGCTTGAGCGCTTCTGCATAGTCGTCAAGCGGATGGCCGGAGAGATAGAAACCGACCGCCGCATGCTCGCGCGAGAGCCGCTCGACCAGCGTCCACGGCTCGGCCGGCGGCAGATCGATGGTCTCCGGCCCGCCCCCGCCGAACAGCCGGGTCTGCCCGCTTTTCGCCTCGCTCTCGTGCGTGGCGGCATGGGCCAGCACCCGGTCCGCCCCGGCGATCAGGCGGGCACGGTCCTTGTCGAGGCTGTCGAAGGCGCCGGCGGCGGCGAGCTGCTCGAAGGTGCGGCGGTTGACCGCCTTCGGGCTGACCCGCTCGGCAAAATCGGCCAGCGAAGCGAAGGGGCGCGCGCCCCGCGCCTCGACAAGGGCGCGCGCCGCCTCCTCGCCCACGCCCTTCACCGCCGCCAGCGCATAGCGGATCGCCCCGTCCGCCACCTCGAAGCGCACGCCGGAGCGGTTGACGCTCGGCGGCTCGACGGTGATGCCCATGCGCGCCGCCTCGCGCCGGAATTCGGCCAGCTTGTCGGTGTTGGTCAGTTCGAGACTCATCGAGGCGGCGAGGAACTCGACCGGGTGGTTGGCCTTCAACCAGGCGGTCTGGTAGGAAATCAGCGCATAGGCGGCGGCGTGGCTCTTGTTGAAGCCGTAGTCGGCGAATTTCGCCAGAAGATCGAAGATCATGTCGGCATCGGCCTTGGCCTCGCCGCGCTCCACGGCGCCGCGCACGAAGCGGTCGCGCTGGGCGTCCATCTCGGACTTGATCTTCTTGCCCATGGCGCGGCGCAGCATGTCCGCCTCGCCGAGCGAATAGCCCGAGAGCACCTGGGCGATCTGCATCACCTGTTCCTGATAGACGATGACGCCGAAGGTCTCCTTCAGGATCGGTTCGAGCTTGGGGTGGTAATAATCGGCCTCCTTGAGCCCGTGCTTGACCTCGCAATAGACCGGGATCATCGCCATCGGGCCCGGGCGATAAAGCGCCACCAGCGCGATGATGTCCTCCAGCCGGTCGGGCTTCATGTCGAGCAGGGCGCGGCGCATGCCGGCGCTTTCCACCTGGAACACGCCGACCGTGTCGCCCCGCGCCATCAGCTGATAGGTCGCCGGGTCGTCGAGCGGGATGGTCGAGATGTCGACCTCGATGCCGCGCAGCCTGAGAAGATCGAGCGCGCCCTGAATGACCGTCAGCGTCTTCAGGCCAAGAAAGTCGAACTTGACCAGCCCGGCCGGCTCCACCCACTTCATGTTGAACTGGGTGACCGGCATGTCGGATTTCGGATCGCGATAGAGCGGCACCAGTTCGTCGAGCGGCCGGTCACCGATGACGATGCCGGCAGCGTGGGTCGAGGCGTGGCGGAACAGCCCCTCCAGCTTCTGCGCGATCTCCAGAAGGCGGGCGATGCTCTCGTTCTCGGCGGCGGCGGCCTGAAGCTGCGCCTCGTCCTTGATGGCATCGGCCAGCGAGATCGGCTTGGCCGGGTTCTGCGGTACCAGCTTGGTCAGCCGATCGACCTCGGAATACCTGAGGCCGAGGACGCGGCCGACATCGCGCAGCACGCCGCGCGCCAGAAGCGTGCCGAAGGTGATGATCTGCGCCACGCGGTCGGTGCCATAGCGCTGGCGCACGTAGGCGATCACCTCGTCGCGCCGCTCCTGGCAGAAGTCGATGTCGAAGTCCGGCATCGAGACGCGCTCGGGGTTGAGGAAGCGCTCGAACAGCAGCTTGAAGCGCAGCGGATCGAGATCGGTGATGGTGAGCGCATAGGCGACCAGCGAGCCGGCGCCCGAGCCGCGCCCCGGCCCCACCGGAATGGCGTGCTGCTTGGCCCACTGGATGAAGTCGGCGACGATCAGGAAATAGCCGGGAAACTTCATCCGCTCGATGATCGAGAGTTCGAAATCGAGCCGGGCCTTGTAGGTCTCAAGCTCATGCCCCGGCGCCATGCCCTGCACGGCGATGCGGCGGGCAAGCCCCTCTTCGGCCATGCGACGCAACTCGTGAGCTTCGGCCTCGGCGGCCGAATCGGCGACGAAGCGCGGCAGGATCGGCTTGCGGGTGCGCGGCCGCCAGGAGCAGCGCATGGCGATCTCGACGGTGCTGGCCAGCGCATCGGGCAGGTCGGCGAAGAGAGCCTGCATCTCGGCCCGGGTCTTGAAATTGTGCTCGGGCGTCAACCGGCGGCGGTCGTCGTCGGCCACCACCCGGCCCTCGGCGATGCAGAGCAGCGCGTCATGCGCCTCATAGTCGGCGCTCTTGCCGAAGAACGGCTCGGCCGTGGCGACCAGCGGCAGGCGTGCCGCATCGGCCATCTCGACCAGCAGCGGCTCGGTCCGCTTTTCCTCCGCCACGCCATGGCGCTGCAGTTCGACATAGAGCCGGCCGGGGAACAGCGCCGCCAGCCGCTTCAGCCGCTCGCGCGCCAGATCCAGCTGGTTGATGCCGATGGCCCGGTCGATCGGGCCGCCGGGGCCGCCGGTGAGGGCGATGATGCCGGCGGTGCGCCCCTCCATCCGCTCGACCGGCAGGTGAACGTGGTCGGAAGTCGGGGTTTCGAGAAAGGCGTGGCTGGAGAGGAACAGCAGGTTCTGGTAGCCCTCCTCCGTCGCGGCCAGAAGGACGAGCGCGCCGCGCGATTCGGGCAGCGCGCCGGGGCGGATGCGGGTGGCGGGGCGGTCGCCGAAATCGACCACCAGTTGCACGCCGGCGATCGGCTGGATGCCCATGCCGGAGATCTTTTCGGAAAATTCGAGCGCGCCGAACAGGTTGTTGGTGTCGGTGAGCGCGATCGCCGGCATGCCGTCGGCCAGCGCCAGCTTGCCCAGCGCGGCAATGGTCAGCGCCCCTTCCAGCAGGGAATAGGACGAGTGCACGTGCAGGTGCACGAATCCCACCTCTTTCAGGATCTGCGCCATGTCCCTCACCGCGGTTGACCGGTCAGAAGCCGCCGATGGCCCCTGCCCAAACCAGGATCATAGCGAGAAATGCGCCGAGCGCCGCCAACTCAAGAGCTTCTTCCACAACCATCCGCAGGAACATGAGAGCCTCCTTTGTTCTTGTTTCATTCGTATTCCACTTTTGTTCTCACGTCAAACGCCCGTGCGGAACGCCGCCTGAGGGGTTTGCGGCATGGTCAACGAAGGCTGAACAGGCGATATGTCGATCTCTGGCCACGGAATTTCGGGCGGAATGCCGGCTTTTTCACCTGCTTTGTGCGTGCACGCGGCCCGGCTGCGCCATCGATGCGGTTACAAATCGCGTAACTGTGACCCAAGGTTGCGGCTCAAGCTTGATTTCGCCCGGATTCGGGGCTCATTCTCCGCTTTGTCATGCAGGACACGCCGGGCGTTCCTCCGCGACAGGAACTGCACAGGCCCGCACCCGAGGATTTTTTGAGATGTTGAGACACAAGCCCCGTCTGATCGCCGGCGTCAGCCTTGCCGCGCTCGCCGCCGCCGCACCCTTTGCCCTGAGCCTTGTTGCCGAACAGTCGATCCGCACCGGGATCGCCGGCCTGCCGGGCGTGACGGCCGAGCGGGTGCATGTGTCCGCCCTCAGCGGCGCGGTGACGGTGGAGGGCATCAGCGCCGGCGCGGCCCGCATCGGCCGCATCCGTGCCAGCGCCGGCCTGACCGGCTGGACCAGCGCCGCCTTTGCCCAGGCCGGCAGCTACACGATCGAGAGCATTTCCTGGTCGCTCAATCCGGTGACCATCGAAATTCCGGCCGTGACCTTCACCGGCGCCAGCTTCGCCAAGGAGGACATCGCCCGGATCTTCAGCATGGATGCCGGCATGCCCGAGCGGCTGAAGGGCCTGAGCGCGGCGGCGATCAGCGTGCCGCTGGCGCGGTTCTCGGTCGCCGTGCCGGACGTGCAGTCGATGAGCTACGAACTGAAGGGCATCGCCGCCGACAAGGTGGAGGGCGGGCGCATCGCCAGGCTGAGCATGGCGGGCGGCACTTTCACGGCCAAGGACAAGAACATCACCCAGTCCGGCACCATCGGCCGCAGCGAGATCAGCGGGCTGAACCTGACGCAGGGTGCGCGCGTCTATTTTGATGTGGCCAGGCCGGGCGAGAAGCCGGCGCCGCTCTATGACACCTATACCGGCGAGGGCATGACCCAGACGATCACCGGCATGGTTCCGGTCGACCTGCAGTATGGCCGCTTCGACTCGAAGTCGTTCCGCGCCCGTCCGCTTCAGGGCAAGAGCCTCGCCGCCCTCATCGCCGAGGGGATGGCCGCCGCCGCCACGGCCAAGGACGGGGGCAAGGGCAAGGCGACGGAAAAGGAGATGATGTCGAAATTCTTCGCCTCCTTCAGCGATGCCATCGACGCCTTCGAGGATGACGGCCTGACCATCGAGAACATCCGCTTCAGCGTCGGCGACAAGAGCAATCCGGTCGCCTCGGGCGCGATCAAGTCGATCAAGGGCACCTATGGCAATGCCACCACCGGGGCCGGCTTTGCCATCGCCGACACCGAGATCAAGGCGCCGGATGTCAGCGCCCGCCTCGCCCTGCTGAGCATGGAGGGCTATTCCTACGCGCCGATCTTCAAGGCGCTGGCCGAGGCGGCCAAGGAAGGCGATGTCGATTTCAAGGCGATCGACCCGCGCAAGTTCATGCCCAAGCTCGGCACGACCACGATCCGGGGGCTGGAGATCGATGCGCCCGACCCGAAGTCGCCTAAGGGGGTCAAGCCCGAGCGGATCAACGTCAAGCTCGGCAGTTTCGTCTTCGCGGCGAAGGACCAGATCAAGGGCATCCCCACCGATCTGAGCTTCGGCCTCGACAATCTGGCGCTGAAGCTGCCGCAGAATTCGGCTGATGAAGGGATCAAGACCCTGAAGGCCCTGGGCTACAGCGCGCTCGACATGTCAGCCAAAATCGCCGCCAAGTGGAACGAGGCGAGGAATGAAG